>Ga0307445_10000079_pt1 | contig 40366 bp, 42 predicted proteins | sample SalMarSW160330MG_FD_202147 | JGI IMG/M metagenome (GOLD analysis project Ga0307445, IMG submission 202147) | Salt marsh sediment microbial communities from the Plum Island Ecosystem LTER, Massachusetts, United States - SW1603-30 | ecosystem: Environmental > Aquatic > Marine > Intertidal zone >... | reverse complement strand
CCATCGACTCTGGTTGAGAAGAGAATGTGAATTATCGCAAGTGGCGTCGCAATGATTAATCCCCATTTGGTAGTGATAAGTGCCGTCGAAATACCACTGGCAACAACAGTCGGTTCCACTTCTCCGGCAAGAGCGATTGCAGCAAAAGCAGTGATCATGCCGATGACTGTTCCCAAGAAACCAAGAAAAGGCGAGACGGTTGTAAGACCGCCGAGTAAAGCCATGCCACGATCAAGAAAGGCAAGCTCTGTTGCGGCACTACGAGAAACCATTTCTTCCATGGCATCCTTTCCCTTATCCGCTTTTTCCAGGATCGCCCTTAGAATTTTTGCCACTGGCGCCGCGGTCTGATCACACAGCGCAATTCCTGCATCAATACCCTGTGAATCAATCGTTGAAGTCAGTTTTTCATGGAAGGATTTTGGATTAAGTCTTGCCTTGAGGAAAAGGCTGTAGAGTCTTTCTAAAATAATACCGATACCAATTACTGCACATATGAGCAAAAACCACATAACAAAGCCACCGCCACCTTCAACACCCAACTGAAAATCCCTTAGCATATATTTCCTCCTTTCATTAGGTTATTATACCCGTCAACATTGTAAAGTCAAGTTAGTTTAAACGGGATTTTACTTGGAACTTGCTGCATAATACAGCACACCACCAATAAGGGAAAATAGACCAGAACCCAGCAATAAAAAACTCTCAATGCGCGAGAGGCTTAGCGATCCTACAATCAGATCAAAAAGATCTGCCGGTCCTGCTGTTCCTAATAGTGGAAAATAAAATAGCATCCGATAGATATGAAATACTGCGAGCGCAAGTAGAAACAAACTACCGAGAATCGGGAATATCCAGATGACTTTGCCTTTAATAAGAACGAGTAAACGTTTGATTATCAGGCCAAAAATCACCAGTGATACTATCGTTAATAAAATAGCGACAATAAATAATATTTCCGCAGGAATATCCGCTCTCATATCATCCTCCTTTTGTTACTTTATAGAATCTGAAATTAGCGATCAGTGAAAGGATACCGGAAATCAAGAATAAACCATATGCGAGGTAATTCAAACCACCTTTTGGTAACATCATTTTGCCACCGAAACCACAATAATACAGTTGAATAAGCGCAAAAACAAGAATACCCGTTGGAGCAAAAACCATGAACTGCCAGTTTGTACGCTCACCCAAAACGATCTGGTAACGATGTGCAATGATCCCTAATACAATAAAGGCAAGCCATAATAAAATTGCTCCCAGGACCAATATATAATTAGGGATCACGGCCAGTGATTGATAGGTTCCAGGGTCAATTCCAAATGGTGCAGAAATTATGAAATTTTGAAGCATATTTACCCCCTCAAAGATAAATTCTAATGTCTAATATCGAAATCCTAAACACTCCCATAAGATTTCTCATTTTAGTAACTCTAATAGTCTATTGGTCATTTTATGTCCTTTCGAAGGGCCGATTATCATACCGGCTGCCTTACCAAGGGCGAAAATCAAACGACGTGCATCAGCATCATAGAATTCTTCTGTTTTTATACGTTGCGCCTTCAGCTGATTCTTGAAAATACGGTCTGTAAAATCACCCAGATAATCCTTCATTGAATCTTTCATGGTATCCAAAATGCTCGCATCAATCTTGACCTTTGGTTTTTCTTCGGGTTTCTCCTCAGGTTTTTCCTCAGGTACGGCGCTTGGTTTTTCCTCAGGGATTTCTTTTAGTTCCTTTTCAACCTTTTCCTTTTCAGCAACGGCAACACCGCTCGATTGTTCTCTAAGTTCCTGAAGGGTCGACCATACATCCCCTAAAACAAGTCCCTCGGATTGGTCGAAAAGACTACCTAATAGATTCTTTCTATCGAGCGCAAGAACAAGACACTTTGCATCAGCCAATATTTCTATCTGGTCAATATCAATATCTCCAACCGCACCTATCGTCTCGAATATCACCGTCGTCATTTGAGTGATTTCGCTTTTCATCGATTCACCGCTTGATGCGACGATCACACTACCGGAACGCTCAGCAATGAATGGACAGGACAAACCTTTTTCTTCAAAACTATCGAGTAATGCCTGCGCCATCTTACTTCATCCTTTCAATGACTGCTTGAACTTTTGCCCTTGCCTGAGAAGAACCCATTTCTTCAACTGCTTTTTTAACAAGAAAATCGATTATTGAACGCAATCCCTGAACAAAATCATCTTCTTTTTCAGCCGGCGGATTTTCCCGGAAAGCCAATGCTTCATTGATAATACCAACAAGGGGCAGAATATCACCGCCCAGAACATCCAAACCTTGTTTTAACAATTCAAGCCAGTGTGTTTTTTTGTCGGCACCGCCAAATTCATCGACGAGCAGGTTGATCTGTTTGACCTTGGAACCGATACTGCGCGGCAACTCGATTTCAGGTGCTTGCTCAATGGTAAGTGAAGAAACCACTTTTTCAATTATCTCAATGGGTTCTTTGCCTCTTGCTATCTCGACCCCGATGTATTTGGATTCATGCGGGAAAATAACAAGACGATTGTTCCCATAGCAAAGCGATAGGCATTTAATATTTCCCATGAAAAGGCTGTCTCTTATCACTTCGCCGGCAGAGGAAAAAAAAGCGGTTAGATCTCCAACCGGTACATCGCCCGTGCTTTTTTCCTGGAAAACAGAGCCATCCTCAGCATTTACAAGCGCATAGCTAATTATGTCTTCTATTTTATCAAGGGCTTCCATTACTCGTTCTATTTAGTTTTAATTTTGTTCTTAAAACCCTGCCATTTCTTCTTAAAAAGGACTTTGCCATAAAGCTTGGGTCCTTTTGCTTCTAAGTATTTCAGAAAATTATCTATGCCCTGGTCTATTTGAGATTGAGTAAGTTCACCGACCGCACTGATTTTAAAAGTATCTTCATTAATATCTAATGCTTCAAAGATCTTTTTATTTTCGGCATCATCTTCTGCCCACTGCTTTATCCAATTCAGCCCATTCTTACCGAAATCTTCAAACACAATCCGCAAGAATCCTGATAATTTCGACATGATACGTTCAGCCTCAGAAGGATCAAATATCAAACCCTGCTCTCTTAACCAGGTTATCGTCTTCGCTGCTTCATAGCCGCCGATCTTTGATTCTGTGATCACGTCGCCTAATTGACGCTTGCCATCAACCAGAGCAAGAATTTGCCAATCTGTTCTTCGTAAGGCAACCGCTGATTCCAAATCGCGCGTTGACTTACTGTAGATCGTATCCATAGGCGGCATGTTCTTTCTTATCTCCTCAAATTCGATACGCCTTTTTTCAATATTCTCGGTTAGCTTACCAAGATCATCAGATATCGTGGTTTCCGGTGCGTCGGCACCGGCTTCAAAACTTCCGGTTTCGAGATTGACAAAGGAAAGGTTTAAAAGGGCTTCCATTCCTTTATCAGTACCATCCGTAGCATGAATGACCAAACCATCCCTTAAGTATATTTCACCTGATGCACCGCCCTGAACTTTGAGAACTCCGGATTTCTTGACACGTGCCAGGAATTGAAGGACATCACCCAGCAAAAATTCTTTAAGATTTATTTCAAAACTGACCATTATATCAGATGCAACCAATCGTGGAGCAAGAAATACATCCGACCGATCAAAAGAGAAATACGCGCCATAATCGTATAACCGAACGATGCGCCGAAAGATACCATCATGAACCAGATACCGATCTTTGCCGCTATACCGAGAGCACCTTTATGGGGTTTTGAAAAATAGAAAAAAATAAGTGTAAATATCACTCCAAGAATTATTAAAAGATTCGAAACCATTTGAAACAAAGGAACTCCAACAAGCGGTAGAAAAGTCGCCCGCACCTGGGGAAGAATCTCACCCTGCACTGTTTGAATAATGACAAGAGCCATGGAAACACCCATGGTAAAGGTAAGCGGGATACGCACCAACCAGCTAACCTTTGGAATAAACGGAGCAAACATCATAAGACCAATGATGATCGGTATTATAAAAAGGAGATTACCCTGTCTGACCAGTGGTTCAAAAAGATTCGGCCAGGCGTAATTTGACCAGAGTACTACTGCCCAATAACCTGCTGATACACCGACAAAGATATGTTCGGCTACTTTGTATATCGGATTGTCTTTATAAAGGAAAGAATATATCGCAAGTGTCAATAATGCAGCGATCCAAATACCAACGGACGTCAACATTATTTTTTTCTCCGTTCGCTCAGCAGGATGATATTGCCGATGATAATAAAGATAACGAGGAGAACATGGACTATTGATTGAGAATCCATGCCCGCGATTGCCCGGTCTTTTCTATCGACCAATGTTTCATATTCAGCTGCACCTTTTAACCCACCGAGCAAACCGATCAACTGACCTGAGGCAAGGTATTGGTATTGCCGGGGAGCTGATATCGCAGTTGTTGAACCACATATCACATTACCGAACCGGGCATTGAAATATATTATCCAGTGTAAGATACCGGGGTCACCGGCGGAAAACGTCATCACCACGCTCATATCACGTGCCGTTTTCACGGCACGGCCGAGTGGGAAAGAATCGATCGGGGTTCCTGCATAATCTGCATTCACAATATCTGCGACGCTCCGACCCAGCGTCAATAACATCACTGGACCGCCGGGTTTATAGCCAATATTTATATAATCGACACCGTATTCTTTATTATATTTTGGTGCGATCTCAGCAAAAGCATCATTACCGAGCGCTATGCCAGCAGGCCAAAGACCCATCATATATACGCGCAGATTCCTGCGGAAACAATGCTCGATAAAGGCAAGCGTAGCTGGATAAAGCTCGGCTTCACTCCCTGGATCATAATCCACCGATACGACGACGATCGATCCCTCAGGTAGAGATTCGATCGTGTCGTAGACATTCTGTACCGGCTTGGTAATATCTACGGGCAAGCCGATCGGTATTAACAGGGGGATGATAGCGGCAAGACCGACGAGCAAGAATATTATTCTTCGGTCAATTTTTGCGAGCCGTTCAAGAAGCTTCATCTTATCCTTGTTCTTTAAAATAAATATTTAAAATCTAAAATCTGTAATCTGTTATCTGTCATCTATCAATCCTTTCCGCCCATATAACTTCTTTCGATACCCAAGAGTACACGTAAAGCCATGGAGATCAGACCGAGGTCAATACCAAGGATAATCCCTCTTTTAGCTGCAGTATTCGGGACTTGCATCAACCATTCTACAAGATCAGGAAATCCGTGCCATATCCAGTAGCCGACCGGCACCCTGCCGACCATAACCAATACCGCGGCAATAAGCAACAATGTTGCTTCGGGGTTTCTCGCCCGGAATGCACGAAAAGCCGCCGATGCGACAAAAAAAGCGAGCAGTGAAAACATCGTGGCGCTAAGAGGGATTTGGAAATTGTGAAATAGATAATTGAAAAGGCCACCTTCTGGACCGCCAAATATACCGGCTCCGATCATCACAAAAAGAAAGACCAGCAGAATAATACTGTATTGCCAATCGGCCAGTTTTCTTTGTATCTTATTGACATTTACTCTGACGATATTGGCTATACCGATGAAAACAAAAAATGCGATGACACCCAAATACCAGGTTTGCAGTAGTTGCGAAGTATCCTGAACCCATCGCAATGGAATAAAGAATGAAATTAACATGAATATACCACAACCAAAAACAATGATCAAAGGTATCGTTCTTTTCATTATTGTTGTACGTTGAGTAGATTATATAAAAACGGCAGGCCGAATACGCGGCTTGCAACACCGATAATAATTATCAAGATAATTAATAGTTTACCCAAATCCTGTCCTTTTAAAGAACCAAGTTGCACAGGTTCCTGTGAAAGATAGGCACTCGCAGCATAGAGCTCTTCTCCTAGCAGCGTGAAATCGCAGGCTGCAACAAAAAACGGCAACTGGTCGGGCATCGCCGTACCTGCGACCTGAATAGCACCGGTCGCGTGTCCTGTTTCTGCCAGGATCAATGATTCTGCATAAAAAGTTCCCAAATAAAAATTGGTTGCTGGTTTCTCTCTCATCATTATACCGTCAACTGCTGACACATAACCGAATTGGTCATCCGTGAGGTAACGAATATTATCGGCATTGAACCAATCTGGTCGACCGACTTTCATCGCAGCTTCCTTGACTACCTGTTGAGCCATAGTCATTGCCATGGCCTTGCTCGTTGGTACGTACAGAGGTGTTCCGTACTCAGCAGTTTTTTCAGCGACCTTGGAAAGGATACTCATCGATGCTATTGTCTGCGGATCATCAATATCCATTATACCCGGCACGTACAATACTGGTTTACCCATTTCTGTAGCACGACCGATAGCCTCTTCCATCGCAGTTAGCGCTGGAATCTTCCTTATATATAACTTCTCACCGCGCCGGGCTATCGCAATATAAAAAAGTATCGCGGCAAAAAGGATTATGATGGTAACGAGTATATTAGCACGTCCTGCATCGAAGATCTGTGCTTTTGGCAATACCGGCCCGATTATCTCGGAACTGGTTTCTTGCTCCTTTTGCACGGCTTTTACAAGATAGTAATATTGCTGACCCGATTGAAGGCCTCGATCGATGAATTCCGCGTAATCACCCGGTAATTGGGCAAGCGGTTCAAATCCCTCATCCGGGTCCAATGATCTGAGAATTTGAAAGAATTCATACTGGGTATCAGGAATCCATCTTATCGTTATGCTTGAACCATCATCGTTTGGTGTATCAAAAGCTTCGACATTTATCCCCTGCGCCATCAATATCAAAATTAGCAACATATCGAATAATAATATACATTTTCATTTCGATGTCAAGTCAAATATTGAAGTTTAAGATAACTTGACATAATGGTAAAATAGGGTAAACTAGGAAATCATTTTAGGGTGGTGGCAACGACGCCCGTTTCGTCTATAAAGGTGTTGGTAACGTTCTCACCTAAAATACATAAAAAACGAACAAACAATACGGGCTTCGTAACCGTATTGCGTTCCATGCTTTGTACAGAAGGAGGATGAATGGATTATTTTTTTAACGACCAAGAAAAAGAACTCAAGGAAAAAGCTCATGAAATCGCTGAAAATATGGTGCGTGCAGTTCGTTACGAGTTTGACGATAAAGCCGAGTTTCCTCTTGAGCTTGTCAAAGAAATGGGGAAAAGGGGCATGTTTAGAATTTTTATTCCCACTGAATACGGCGGCACCGGTGGTCGGATCATGGACATGTGCATCGCGGTCGAGGAAATCTCCCGGGTTTGCGCGGGAATCGCAACTTCTTATGCAGTTGGTGCATTGGGCAGCGGACCGATCGTGCATTTTGCCAATGACGAACAAAAGAAAAAGTATTTGCCAAAGATCGCAACGGGTGAACAACTCTGTGCTTTCGGTCTCACTGAAGCCCAGGCTGGCAGTGACGCTGCCAATATCCAAACAACCGCCCGCAAAGAAGGGGATTTCTATATCCTGAACGGTGTTAAGCAGTTCATCTCGAACGCTTTCGTTTCTGATGTTTTTACAGTACTCGCCTCAACTGACAAGACCCGCGGTCCACGCGGCATTTCAGGATTCATCGTGGAAAAAGAATTTCCTGGGATATCGTACGGAAAAGAAGAGAATAAAATGGGGATAAGGGCATCGGTTACCTCTGAACTGGTTTTTGAAGATTGCCGGGTCCCCAAAGAAAATCTCATGGGCAAGGAAGGTCTTGGATTTATTTATACGATGCGTAATTTTGACCGGGCTCGACCCGGGGTCGGAGCTATCGCCCTTGGCATTGCCCAGGGAGCCTATGAAGATGCATTGGACTTCTTGTATAAACACGACCTCATGAACAATCAGTATGTTCAGAGAAAAATCGCCGATATGGCAACAGAAATCGAAGCGGCACGGGCTTTGATCTATGCAACGTCACGGATGATCGATTCCGGAATAAAGGGTTTTTCGAAAGCATCATCATTCTCTAAACTCTATCCATCAGATATCGCCGTCAAGGTCTGTTCAGAAGCTATCGCCCTCATGGGCCCTCATGGGACACTCAAAGAACATTATATTGAAAAACGACTACGCGACGCCAAGATCACTCAGATATATGAAGGGACTAATGAGATTCAACGTTCTGTTATCGCCCTTGAACTGACAAGAGATGTTGGAAAGAAACAAAAGCAGGAGGAAAAATGAAGTTGAATCAAGAATGCACACTCCTCCAAAATGAGCTGAGAAAATTCGCCCAACAGGTTATTCTGGATAAGGTCGATGAATTCGAAAAAACGTGCAGCATACCTCTTGATAATATCAAACAGCTTGGTGAAATGGGCATTCTCGGCGCGCTCATCCCTGAAGAGATGAACGGTGCAGCACTCGATACAATAGGCACTGTTGTATCGCTTGAAGAATTGAGTAAAGTCTGCGCATCAACGGCCGTTATCGTCACGGTCCATAATGCCTTTTTTGCTTATCCGATCCTCGAATTCGGCAGTGATGAGATGAAGAAAAAATTCATCCCCAAAGCAGCGTGCGGTGATATCATCGGGGGGTTTGCCGAATTCTCCACGAACGACTTGAAGATAAATAAACAGGGCGATGATTTTGTCATCAATGGAAGAAATCCCTTTGTTCTGAATGCCGCAGCGAACGGTCCGATAATCGTAATCATACCGACTTCACAGGAGAACACCGGACTCTCGGCCTTTGTCCTTGAAAATGATATGGCAGGTCTAAGAATCATTAAAAATGCCAGTGCGATCGGGTTAAAAAGTGCTGGTATCGGTGAACTCGTTTTTGAGAATTGTACAGTATCACAGAATGCATTGCTCGGTGTTGAGAATCAGGGCGACAAGATCCTTGCTCAAATAAAAAATATAGGCGGAATTTTCTTATCTGCAATCGCCCTGGGTATTGCTCAAGGCGCAATTGAAAATGCAATAAAGTATGCCAAAGAAAGGATTCAATTCGATCAAGCGATCATCAATTTTGGTATGGTTAGAGAAAAGATCGCCGATGCGATAATAAGGATCGAAGCGGTTCGCCTCCTTACCTATGACGCGGCGATGAAACGCGATGCCAATGAAAATTTCGCAAATGCGTCTTCGATAGCCAAGTACTACTCTGGACAGTCGGCTGTCGAGATCACAACCCAGGCAATCCAGATATACGGCGGTTATGGATATATGAAAGATTACCCGGTTGAACGTTATTTCCGAGATGCTCAGGTTATTAATGTAATATGCAGCACACCGGTCGAAGAAAAAGAGAATATCGTAAGAACAACGATCGGATAAAAAAAATCGGTCGCGCTTGGGAAATGCGTTTCGGTTTTGTGAAAAAGGCTTCGTTTAACGACAACGATTATCGAAAAACGAATCGCATTTCGAAACCGAACAACGAATGCTTTTATAAGCTGCATATATTGACTTACTTCCTAATCTTTTCTATAATACACTGATGGATAATATCCTCGCGCTTGTCCTTGCAGGAGGTAGAGTCGATGAGCTTCTTTGCCTGACTGAGACACGAGCCAAAGCATCCGTTACCATTTTCGGCATATACCGCATCATTGATTTTGTACTGAGCAATCTGATGCATTCAGGTATCGAAAACGTCGGCATTCTATCACAGTATCGACCCCAGGATCTGGTGCGTCATATAAGTAGCGGCGAGCATTGGGATTATGTCGGTCGCAAAAGAGCGATCAGAATTTTAGCTCCTTACAGCGGGTTCAAAGGTTCAGATTGGTACCGGGGCACGGCAGATGCAGTTTACCAGAACATCTCTTACATTGAAGAATTCTTGCCCGAGCACATCCTAGTGGCCGCGGCTGATCATATATACCGAATGGACTATACACCGATGATCGAATTTCATCTCGAGAAAAAAGCGGATGCGACAATCTGCTTCACAAAAATACGCACAAAGAGCAGTCGTTTTGGTTACGGCATTACGAACAAAGAACAACGACTCATAAAATACCTGGAAAAACCATCTTCGCCACCATCTGATCTGGTTTCCATGACGCTGTATATTTTCCGAACTAAATACATTCTCAACGTGCTAAAAGACAATGCAGCTGAATCATCTCATGAATTTGGACGTGATATTATCCCCAGAATTATCGCCGATCGAAAGACTTATGCCTATATATTCAATGACTATTGGGCCTACGCGCGCACCATTGCATCCTACTATGGAACGAACATGGATCTGATCAAACACCGGATCAACCTCAATAAATGGCAGATCAGAACGAATCTTCTTGAACGTTGTAAATACCGTGACCGAACACCCGCATATATAAAAGGTGCGGTAAGCAACTCAGTTGTAAGTGATGAATGTATAATAGAGGGAGATGTAAGGAATTCGATATTATCTCCGGGCGTAAGAGTTGCACATGGTGCTGTGGTGAGTGATTCGATCATCTTTCACGATGTCAAGATCGCTCCTTTTGCCCGGTTGAAAAAAGTGATCTGTGACAAAGATGCAAAGATCGGTGAGCATAGTATTATCGGCGGGTTCGGCAATAAAGTGAAATCGAAAAACCATAATAAATTTCTAGGCTCCGGAATAACCGTGCTCGGTAAAAATTCATCGATACCTGACCATACTCGAATTGGCGCGAACACTGTTATATATCCTTCGGCCCGCATAACAAATAATGACATCCAACCGGGAAGCACCGTGATATGAAAAAAAATATCGTGGCCATGCTACTTGCCGGAGGTGTTGGTTCAAGATTAAATATCTTGGCGCGCGAACGTGCAAAACCAGCGATCCCTTTTGGTTCAATATATCGTATCATCGATTTCACGATGAGTAATATCGCAAACTCAAACGTGGACGTGGTGGGTGTTCTTACTCAATACAAACCTCTTTCTTTGATGGCCCATATCGATAATGGTAAACCATGGGACCTGTTCGGACGTACCCGGTCAGTAGAAATCCTGCCGCCAAAAACTGGTGAGGTGATGTCTGATTGGTATAAAGGCACGTCAGACGCGGTTTATCAAAATATAGATTTTATCGAAGACTTCTCACCAGAACTAGTTCTGGTTGTTTCCGGCGATCACATTTATAACATGGATTACAGGTCATTGATCAAATTCCATATTCAATGCAAGGCCCATGCTACAGTATGTCTTATTAAAGTGCCAAAAAAAGACGCCCATCATTTTGGTATAGCTTCGATCAATGAACACAATCAAATTACTGGATGGGTAGAAAAACCGGCTGAGCCAAGATCCAATCTCGCATCAATGGGAGTATATGTTTTTAGAAAAGAATGGCTGGTGCGCGCCCTGCAAATCGCTGCGAAAAAAGACGGCTTTGATTTCGCCAGAGATATAATACCGGTCATGTCGAAGAAAAAACGGGTCTACGGATTTGTCTTTAACGGTTACTGGCGGGATGTCGGAACAATCGACGCGTATTGGCAGGCAAACATGGATTTATTAAGCGGACGCTCATACATTGACCTGAGGACCTGGCAGGTTAAGACTAATTTTTCAGTTAAAGGTGAGATTGGCGACCGACCCTCGACTTATTTTAGCCGCAATGCAAGAGTACAGAATTCACTGATCGCACGCGGTTGCGTAATTGAAGGTCAGGTCACCAATTCCATAATATCTCCTGGTGTCCGTGTCCATAAGAACGCAAAGATTTCTGATTCAATAATCTTCCATGAATCGATCGTGAATTCGCAAGCTGTGATAAACAGATGCATTATTGACAAATCCGTAAAAATAGGTAGATCAACGACATTGGGTTCGGGCATAAACTCGCCCAACAGGGATTTCCCAAAACACCTGTTCACCGGAATAACCGTCGTCGGAAAAAAAGCAGCGATAAAATCGACGTTAAATATCGGTAAAAATTGTATCATCATGCCGGGCACAAGAGTCAAACAAGACTGTTTATCAGGCACTACCTTTGGGGTCAAATCTTGAAGCAACTGCTCTCGAGGATTATATCAATGATGGGGGAAGATCATACTCTTTAATTGAGTTAACTTCCCTCTTGACAAGTATTTTATTTTGGCTATAATAGAAATGCTTAACAAAAGAAATCGCGATCTTTGACAATTAATTTAACCAAAATTTGTCCAGAGTATTAGGTCCAAGTAATTGGAAGTAATCCAATTCCTCCGATTACGATGATAGAGGATCGATCCCGGTGATTTAATATCACTGTTATCTTTTTTCCATTCATTGTAATCGAAATGATAAAGTCATTTCTATGGAGGGTTTGATCCTGGCTCAGGACTAACGCTGGCGGCGTGTCTTAGACATGCAAGTCGAACGGGTTGCTATTTTGTAGCAATACAGAATAGCGCTAGTGGCGAACGGGTGAGTAATACAAAAATAACTTTCCTTAGAGTGGAGTACAACTCCGAGAAATCGGAGCTAATTCTCCATATTCTCATCGAACACAAGTTCTATGAGGAAAGGCTTCGGTCGCTCTTTGATGGATTTTTGGCCTATCAGTTTGTTGGTGAGATAACAGCTCACCAAGACTATGACGGGTAGGGGGTGTGAGAGCATGACCCCCCACATGGGAACTGCGACACGGTCCCAACTCCTACGGGAGGCAGCAGTCTAGAAATTTGGGCAATGGGCGCAAGCCTGACCCAGCGACGCCGCGTGAGGGATGAAGTCCCTCGGGATGTAAACCTCTGTTGAGGGGAACGATAATGACGGTACCCCTCGAGGAAGCCTCGGCTAACTCCGTGCCAGCAGCCGCGGTAATACGGAGGAGGCAAGCGTTGTCCGGAATCACTGGGCGTAAAGGGTGTGTAGGTGTCCTGATGGGTCAGTTGTGAAATCCAACGGCTTAACTGTTGAAGTGCATCTGAAACTATCGGGATTGAGGACATGAGGGGAGAGTGGAACTCGCGGTGTAGCGGTAGAATGCGTGGATATCGCGAGGAATGCCGATGGCGAAGGCGGCTCTCTAGTATGTTCCTCGTATGAGGAGCCGAATAATTTTATCCTTCGGGTTATGATCATTCGGTCCTGACACTGAAACACGAAAGCTGGGGGAGCGAACGGGATTAGATACCCCGGTAGTCCCAGCCTTAAACGATGTACACTTGGCATGCGCTTTTATAGTACGTGCCGTAGGTAACCTGTTAAGTGTACCGCCTGGGGAGTACGCTCGCAAGGGTGAAACTCAAAGGAATTGACGGGGACCCGCACAAGCGGTGGAGGATGTGGTTTAATTCGAGGCAACGCGAAGAACCTTACCTGGGCTTGACATGCTGATAGTACTAAACCGAAAGGTGAGGGATTCCACCTCTGGTGGAAAGTCAGTACAGGTGCTGCATGGCTGTCGTCAGCTCGTGCCGTGAGGTGTTAGGTTAAGTCCTGCAACGAGCGCAACCCCTTCCCTTAGTTGCCATTTTGTCTTCGGATGAAGGCACTCTAAGGGGACTGCCGCAGATAATGTGGAGGAAGGTGGGGATGATGTCAAGTCATCATGGTCTTTATGTCCAGGGCTACACACGTCCTACAGTGCCTACTACAACGGGAAGCAAGACCGTAAGGTGGAGCAAATCCTTTAAAGGTAGGCATGGTTCGGATTGAGGGCTGCAATTCGCCCTCATGAAGAAGGAATCGCTAGTAATCGCAGATCAGCATGCTGCGGTGAATACGTTCTCGGGTCTTGTACACACCGCCCGTCAAGCCATGGAAGTCCACAATACCCGAAGTCTCTCTTTGGAGGGCCCAAGGTAGGGTGGATGACTGGGGCTAAGTCGTAACAAGGTAGCCGTACGGGAACGTGCGGCTGGATCACCTCCTTTCAAGGAAAAACTGACCTGATGCTCTGGACTTTTTTTATTTCACTCCTCGTGAAATTACTGGACCTAGGCGTTTTGATTACCTATTGACAACCCTATTAATATGCGTATAATATTATTCTATGGTGAAAATAAGATTAACCAGAAAAGGCAAAAAGAAAATTCCCTTTTATAGAATTGTGGTCATTGATTCGAAAAAGGCAAGAGATGGTAAATTCATCGAAAGAGTGGGCCATTACGATCCCAGGAGCAAAGAATTGAATCTGAAACGGGATCGCATTGAGTATTGGATCTCAAAAGGAGCTCAACCGACCAATACCGTGGCTAAGTTGATTGCTAAAGAAGGAGGTCAACAATGAAAGAGCTTATCGACTACATAGTAAAAGCACTGGTAGACAATCCAGATAAAGTTGCAGTGACTGAAATCGCTGGCGAAAAGAGCATTATATATGAACTTAGAGTCGGTGAAGGTGACTTGGGCAAAGTAATTGGCAAAGAGGGAAGAACTGCAAAAGCGATAAGAACGATTATCACCGCGGCGGCCATGAAACAGGGAAAGCGTACGGTTCTTGAAATCATCGAATAATGCTAACAGACATTTCTTGCCTTTTTCAACATCTTTAGTAGTTATATAGTTTAATCCGCGCCCACCCCGCCAAATAAGGCAACTTAAATGAAGTTCGATATCATCTCAATATTTCCAGACTATTTCCATGACCCATTATCCTTTGGCATCTTAAAAATCGCCCAGGAAAAGGGTATCATAAAGATAAACTTAACCAATCCGAGGGATTATACAAAAGACGGAATCGTCGATGATTATCAGTTCGGTGGTGGTGCTGGTATGGTAATGAAGGCGGAACCTTTATTCACGGCGATCAATCAGGTAAAGACCAAAAGTTCATTACTGATTATGCTTACACCTCAGGGTAAACGGTTGGAACAACAGACCGTTAAGAGATTAACCGGGCACAAACACATCGTCATAATTTGTGGTCGCTACAAGGGAATTGATGAAAGAGTGAATACGATTTTCAATCCAATGCAGGTTTCTGTCGGTGACTATATTCTATCGGGTGGTGAAATCGGTGCCCTAGTTATTATCGAATCAGTTACCCGATTACTGCCAGGTAGTATGGGGAATATAGACTCTGCAGATACGGATTCTTTTGAGCAAGATCTGTTAGAGGCACCAATTTATACACGTCCTGATCTATACCATAATATAAACGTGCCGTCTGTTTTACGGAGCGGTCACCATAAGATGGTCGATCGCTGGCGCAGAAAAGAATCTCTCCAGAGAACATTAAACAACAAACCAGAGATCATGCCACACGGGATATTTACAAAAAACGATTTAGAAATTTTATTGGAGGTACTTGATGGCAAAGCTTCCTGATATTAAACCAGGTGATTTGGTTAAAGTCTATTCCAAGATAAAAGAAGGTGATAAAGAACGTACCACGACTTTTCAGGGTATTGTAATGCAAATACGAGGTATGGAAAAATCCAAAACCTTCACTGTAAGAAAAATATCGGCCGGTATCGGTGTTGAACGCATCTTCCCTCTTCACTCACCAATGATCAAAACCGAGATCAAGAAAAAAGGTCTGGTAAGAAGAGCAAAGCTGAGTTACCTGCGGCAGCGTAAGGGCAGAAAAATGAAGATCAAAGAAGCCGCGCTAAAAACCAGCGTGCCCGAATCGGAAGAGATTGATACATCGAGTAAAGTTGAACCGACCGAACCAGTCGTCGAAAAAACCGAGAAAACTGTGGTTGAAAAACCCGCTGCAGGAAAGAAAAAATCAACTGAATCAGCTGAAAAAAAAGAAATAAAAAAGACCAAGGAGCCCAAGGGTGAACCCGCTCCTGGACAAAAATCTGTGGAAAAAACATAATCATCTTGCCGGAGTCGATGAAGCAGGGAGAGGACCTCTTGCAGGCCCAGTCGTTGCGGCTGCGGTCATTTTCAAAAGAAATTTTTATAATCCAGAAATCAATGATTCTAAAAAACTCTCGCCAGCAAAAAGGGAAAAACTCTACAAGATCATAACGAACGTTGCCCAGAGTTATGCCTTTGGCATTGTCGGACCAGATATCATCGATAAGATCAATATTCTAAATGCGACAAAACAGGCGATGCGACAAGCCATCGACAGCTTAAGAGTAACCCCTGATATCGTCTTGATCGACGCGGTGACCATCGCCGATCTGCCGCTCCAGCAGCTCGCTATAATCAAAGGCGATACATTGAGTCTCTCGATCGCTGCGGCGTCAATCCTGGCAAAAGTCAAGCGTGACCGGATAATGCAGAAATATCACGAACAATACCCGGTGTATCAATTCAACAAGCATAAGGGATATCCGACCAAATTGCACCGGCAATGTATTCGAGATTATGGACCCTGCCCGATACACCGCAAAACCTTCCAACTTCTACCCCTTGCCAAGTACAATGGATAAAACTTCCATTGGAAGAAAGGGTGAGAACTTGGCACGTATTTTCCTTAAGAAAAAAGGTTACAATATTATCGCCCATAATTTTCGCTCTCGTTTTGGTGAGATCGACCTGATTCTAAGAAAAAAGCAAGCCTTCAGATTCGTCGAGGTTAAGTATCGACGGAGCGATGAATATGGCTTACCCCAGGAATCCGTGCAAAAAAGAAAACAGGCAAAGATCAGAAAAACTGCTGTTATCTGGCTCAGGCTCAGACGACTGCCTATGGACAGCGAAGTTCATTTTGATGTTCTGGCGATCAGCCAGGAATCTAAAAAAATATCATATGACTATATTGAAGATGCATTCTGAAGTGCCTTACAGCACTTTGATTACACAGATAAAAACTTGATTACAGTGATATTATCAACCCGGCAATCGCTGCAGTATCGTCGATAGGTTCTGACAAACGAATCGCTTTTCGAAACCGAACAGCGAATTCCGATGAGTATTGACACCTGTTCACTTTTAAATACCTTAAGACCATGACTGATCAGAAAAAGGCGTACCTCTATACCTTATGTGTCGTTGTGATCTGGGCGACGGTCGCGTCAGCATTCAAAATAACTCTGCGCTATCTCGATCATATTCAATTGCTTGCTCTTAGTTCTTTTACATCACTCGTCGTCCTCTTTATCTTATTATTACTGAGCAAAAAAACCCACCTACTGCTAAGCTATTCAAAAAAAGATTATGTACACTCCGCCCTGCTCGGTCTGTGCAATCCCTTTCTCTATTATCTCGTTCTTTTTAAAGCCTATGAACTGCTGCCTGCTCAAGAGGCTCAGCCATTGAATCAAACATGGGCTGTTGTCCTTGCTTTACTTTCAACGATCATTTTAGGACAAAAAATAACCCTCAAAAGTATCCTGGCTCTGTTCATAAGTTTTATCGGCGTTGTAATAATTTCCACGCGTGGTCATGTATGGGGATTCGAATTCTCTAACCTCACCGGAGTATTCCTGGCTCTGGGCAGTGCATTTATTTGGGCGATCTTCTGGCTATATAATATGAAAGACAAACGCGATATTACAGCAAAATTATTTTTGAATTTCCTTTTTGGATCTGTTTTTATAATTATATATCTGCTCGTTACCAGACATCCCCTGAAAGCCGAGAGCTGTGGATATCTAGGCGCATTATATGTTGGCGTGTTTGAGATGGGTATTGCTTTTGTGCTCTGGCTCAAGGCTTTGAGACTATCGAAGACGACCGCTCAAGTAAGTAATTTTATCTATCTCGTTCCTTTTTTATCACTCATTGTTATTCACTTCACGGTCGGTGAAAAAATTTTCGCCTCGACGATAATCGGCCTGGCCTTTATCATCACGGGGATCCTCCTGCAGCAACGTAGTTTAAAGCTGAATCCATAAAAAGTAAGGATCAATCTTTCCTCTTTCACAGTAATGCTGTTTTTGTTAACTCCCTGGCAAATTCCAAATTTAAAATATGGGATGTATTTCGGCCCGTGATCTTACCGAAAAGTTTCTTTTTCAATACATAAAGATCACCGAGCAGATCGAGAATTTTATGGCGGACCGGTTCATCTTTGTAACGCAGAGGTTCACTCGAATAAATATTATTCTTTGTTATGCCGATACCATAAGGAGGCAGATCTTTTAAACGCGGATCTGACTCGTCAGTAAAAACAAAGGTGCGCGAAGGAGCGATCTCTGATACATAACTTTTTTCATCGATCTCAAGCGATATGTTTTGCTTGCTGATGAATGGGTGGAACAATTCCATATCAATAATGAGTTTATCCTGGACAGCAGGTTCATACAATAAAAAAGAACTTCCATGACTTACCAGAACTTTCTCGCGCGCGATAAAACCTTCTGGCCTGATATCAGTTACTAGGTCCCGGAGTTTCTCGACATATTCTCGGCTTGAACCGTCGAAAAAAGGAAGTTCTTTGCCGTGTACATCTACGCAGACTTTGAACAAACCTAATCCATAGAGTGCGGAAAATAAATGTTCGATAATATCCAGTCGCACCGGGTGATTGAGTGAAACAAGATGATTTTCCACAATAATATTATCTATATCGAGTGGGATATTTATCGGCGGGCAAGAATCTTTATGGACAAACAATGAAAATTTATCGTCTGACCTTACTTTGACAAGGCTCGATCCTCGGTTCAGACAATCACCGCTAATTTCTACTTTCATCGTTCTTTGTATAAACGTGCAAGTGCACGCAGTACAGCTCTATGCTCTCGCGCTGGTATGCCTGAGTATTGTTTATCTGAGGGTATTGATTTCAAGACCGCAGACTTTGCATACACTACGACATTATCACCGATTTCTACATGATCGCTCACGCCCACCTGACCACATAAGGTAACATTATTACCGATCTTTGCTGAACCGGCAATACCGACCTGGCCCATAAGTAAACAATCCTGACCGATCTTAACATTATGCGCGATCTGTACGAGATTATCGATCTTACTACCCTTACCGATGATCGTATTGCCGATCGTGCCCCGGTCGATCGTCACATTAGCGCCGATCTCAACAAAATCATTGATAACCACCCCCCCGATATGTCTTATCCTCTTGTAGCCTTTGTTCTTCATAAAACCGAAACCCTCCTCACCGATCACAGTATTGGCATGTACCTCAACATGATTACCGATTTTGCTGCCGGTCAAGATCACGGCATGGGGATGGATCGTGCAGAATTGTCCGATGACAACATTAGCACCGATATAACAATGTGCACCAATATAAGTACCTTTGCCGATCTTTACATTTTCTCGAACTATGGCAAACGGTTCGATCCGGCAGTGCTTTGGCAGGACTACATCTTGACCAATGAGCGAACGAAGAGAAACACCGGACTTGAATTTCTCCTGAGCAAGATGCTTGAGCAAGATAAACATCGCGCGTTTTGGATTTTTTACAAGTACGCCACTCTTTCCTTTTACGCGTTTTAAGGCAACGACCATGCTGGCGCGTGTCTTCTGTTCATGGTCGAACAAAAAAGTCAAATCACCAAAAAGGGCTTGGTCAGGAGGAAGTATCTTATTGATCTTCAAATCTTTTCGACCAAAAATACTACCCTTGATGATCTGATTGATATCGCGCAATGTCACGGACTATCCTAATTAACAATCACGAGTTTGTCAAGTCTAGGGCAATCAAAATATAGTCAGACCTTAATATTACAATTTAGCCAATTGGCTAAATTGTAAACCATAGTTGACAAACTGTGAAAATCAATTATCATAGCTAGATGGCAAGAAAAATACCCGAGTTGCATTATCGCAGTTCAAGGATCTGTCGTGTGCTGGGTAATCCAACGGCATATGAAATTATCATGATGCTGATTCGTAGGTCTTTGAAACCTTCTCAAATCGCTTCAGAACTCAAACTGTCGATACCGACTGTAAGCGCTGTCTTACGGTCTCTTCGTCAGCTTGACCTTGTGCGGTATGAAACAGAAGAGCGCGGTAAGAAATATTTTATTAAAGACCCGCAACTAAAAGTCGTCATGCGTAATATAGCGAACCTGGTGAATTCAATTGAAAAAGGTGACTATTAAGGAATTATCACAGAAGCAGATTGAATGATCATCATAATTATCATCATTGTCATCTTCGGTTTATTTTTCTCGTTCGCTATGTACATGTCATGGAAAAAACGAAAAATAGCCGGGTTATTCCAAGAGCTGAAATTATCTGGAGAGACATTCATTATTACCCCGGAATTTGCCAGTTTTCGCGGCGCGACAAGTACTTATGGACGAATAAAGTGCGATGGCATCATCGGCTTGACTGACAGCAAACTCGTTTTTGTCCCTTTAGTCGGTAAAAAAATCGAAATCGCGCTTGAGAACATAAACACGGTAACTGAAGAAAAAACTTTTTTGGGAAGCTGTCGTGCCGGTATGCCTTTTCTGGTTTTACACGGAATTGATATGGACATGGGATTCTACGTTAAGGATAATGTCAAATGGCAAAATACCCTATTAGGCTTCATAAAATAAGGCTGCGCATACCCCTGTCTTTTACACCCGTCCCGATAACCGAGCAGGTTTTCATCGTATTATTACCCAATAAATAGAAATAATAAATATTGACACATCTATTATTATCTATAATATATCGAATGAACATCTTCATCAAGGTTCTTTTATTAGGAGTGATTTTTATGGTACAAAATTGTGAAAGTAAGGAATACCGGGATTCACCACATGCCGGCACCTGGTATCCAAACTCAAAAAAGGATTTAAATAAAATGCTTGATGGATTTTTAAGTAATGCACAATCCAGAGTAGCTGGTGAGATCGTGGCTCTGATATCACCACATGCCGGCTATGACTACTCAGGGCAAGTGGCCGCTTATGCGTATAAAACCGTTGAAAATAAGACATTCGATGATGTGATTGTCATCGGACCAAGCCATCACCATGGTTTTTTAGGGGCTTCGGTCGATACGATGGCCGGGCGCATAACACCCCTGGGTAAGGTCGAATTCGATCTGCCCCTGGCAAGAAAAATAATAGAGTACAATAAAAATATTATCAACGAACCCATGGCTCATACGAAAGAACACTCGGCAGAAATTCAAATACCTTTCATCCAGAAAGTAATTAGCGATTTCAAGGTCGTTGAAATCGTTATGGGCAGTCAGGACTATGCCATGTGCGAAATTTTAAGTGATGCGATCGTCACAGCTACAAAAGGTAAGAATGTTCTTATCATCGCAAGTTCAGATCTGTCCCACTTTCATAAGCAAGAGGAAGCAAATGCGTTGGATAATCTTCTCATCGAAGCGGTAGCAGAATACGATCCAAAGATGTTATACAGAAGACTCACTACGGATAGTTGCGAAGCTTGCGGTGCCGCGCCTATTATTACGGCAATGATCGCAGCACGAAAAAAGGGTGCGACAGCTGCAAAACCTCTAATGTATGCAACGAGCGGTGATGCCACCAGAGACTATTCAGGTGGTGTAGTCGGCTATCTTGCGGCGGCTCTATTTAAAGCAAAAGAAATCGGGGTTGGTATCGATCTCGGGTTCTCTGAACAAGAAAAGAAAAAATTAAAGCAAATAGCAAGACAATCCATGGAAGCGGCGGTTCGGGGGAATGATGCTCCAGCGATAAAGAACATAACGGGAAAGTTAAAAGAACCTTACGGAATATTCGTAACCCTGAATAAATACGGTAATCTGCGAGGCTGCATCGGACTTATTATCGCAAACCAACCACTTTATGTGTCGTGCCAGCAAATGGCAAGGGCGGCCGCGCTTGAAGATCCTCGGTTCCCGTCGGTTAATGAAAAAGAACTCGACGATATAGATATTGAGATCTCGATACTTACGCCTCCGGAAGATGTTAAAGATTTCGGCGATATCGTGATCGGTCGCGATGGGCTGATCGTCCGTCAAGGTTATTATCAGGGTCTATTGCTACCTCAAGTCGCCACTGAATATAACTGGACAGTCGAAGAGTTCCTCGAACAGACATGTCACAAAGCTGGACTCCCTGGTGATGCGTATAAATCAAAGGATACAAAGATCTCAAAATTCTCCGCCGAGGTTTTTTAAAGTGCCAAAGACCAAAGTATTCATCGATCCTTTCGATGACCTCGGCTATGCTAAAGTCGATCTACACCGGGAAAAAAGAAAAGGTTTTCCCGAAGTTGTCTTTAGCCAGGGCAAAACATCGAAGCAGGTACTTGCTATCGCCACAAAGATACTTAAGGCAAATAGCATGGTATTACTGACCAGGGTCACCCCAAAACTCGCCAAGGGGATCAAAACAAAGTTCAAAAAAGGTACATATCACAAAGATGCCCGGGTCTATTATATCGGTAAAAAATTTAAACAACAGGGGTTGATAAGTATTTTGACCGGGGGTACTGCGGATATCCCCGTGGCCGAAGAAGCGGCGATAACCGCTGAGGTTATGGGCAGTACGGTCAAGAGGTTCTACGATGTTGGCGTGGCCGGTCTTCATCGTGTATTATCGTTCCGTAAAGAAATAGAAAAGGCGCGCGTTCTCATAGTCGTCGCTGGCATGGACGGTGTTTTGGCTTCAGTTGCCGGCGGATTATTTTCCAAACCAATCATCGCCGTACCAACTAGTATCGGCTATGGACTTAGCCTGCAGGGTCTGACACCATTGCTGACGATGCTCAACTCCTGCGCACCCGGTGTAGCCGTAGTCAACATCGATAATGGGTTCGGCGCTGGCTATATAGCGGCTTTGATAAATAAATCATGAAAGTGTTATACTTTGAGCCGATATTAGGAACGAGCGGCGATATGATACTGGCGAGTCTGATCGATCTGGGTGTACCAAAAACCTATCTAGAAGAAAAATTAAAGTTCGTCCCGGGTTTTGAACTCAAATTAACACGGGTTATTCGAAAGGGTGTTAGTGCAAAACACCTTGATTTTAAAATAAAAAAGACGATCGGGGAAAAACAATTCATACCTCTTATAAAAAGAAGTAAATTGTCTGATAGGGTAAAGAGTCAAGCGATTAAAATAATCGAACGTATTCTTAAGGTTGAACAAAAAGTACACCATGCAAAGGATGTTCATCTGCATGAACTCGCTGATGCAGACACTTTGCTCGACATAACCGGTGCACTTATCGCTGTCGAATACCTTGATATTGAACGGGTGTATACAAAATCCCTCAAGGCCGGCAAGGGATTTATCAAAACCAGGGAAGGAAATATGCCCGCATTCAATTTCGCAACGGCTGAGTTACTAAAAGGTTACCCGGTCGAGTTCATGCCTATTCACGCGGAATTAACAACGCCTACTGGCGCAGCAATACTGAGCACGATCGCCAAACCAAGTGAACACCTTTTCTTATCAAAGATATTCGGCGTAGGTATCGGTGCTGGTACTATGAAGTTTCAAGGTCATCCCAACTTGATGCGTGTCTTTTTCGGTGAAACGGCAAGTGACCTGGTCGACGAGTGCACGGTCATTGAAACTAATATTGATGATATGAATCCCCAGCACTATGATGTGGTTTTTGAAAAATTGTATGCCGCTGGTGCGCTCGAGGTTTTCTTGACCAGCACGATAATGAAAAACACCCGACCCGGCATCCAGTTGACCGTATTGGCCAAAGGACATATTGACTCTATCGTCGATATTATTTTTGACGAAACGACCAGCCTCGGCATAAGAACCAGGTCGACCAAGAGAATTGTTCTACCGCGTAAAATATTAAAAATTAAATCGCCCTATGGACCGATCCGGGTGAAGCTAGCGCAGTATAGCGATAAAACAAGATTCTCACTTGAATATCAAGATATCAAAAAACTGGCAAAAAAACATAACTTCACAATAATTGATATGCGCAATAAACTGAACAGGTTCGTTGAAAAACAGAACCTGAAATTCAAAATATGAGTCATGCACCGCGTGAACCAAGAAAGACCTAAAAGTGGTTGAATATAGAAGAACGAGAATGATCGTACAAAATGAATAAAACAAAGACAGCATCTAACGCAGGCGGGGCAAACCTCGTTAGAGACATAGTCTCTAACGAGGTAAACGAATTTACCAGGGAATTGTCTAAATATCAGGAATTAAGTGATGAGGAACTCATTAAACTCGTTAAAGCGGGCGAGGTCGCACCTTATGATGAATTGGTGCGACGCCATCAGATCAAAATACATGATCTCTGTTATAAGATATTGAGAAATTATGATGACGCTAAAGATATGGCACAAGAAACGTTTTTAAAAGCATACCGTAAGATAAACAAATTCGGTGGAAGATCGAAATTCTCAACCTGGTTATACAGGATCGCGGTCAATAATTGTCTTAACTTTATAAAAAAGCGCCGTCCTACTGAAGAACTTTTCGAAGAGATCACCGGTTCGCAAAGGGATGATCCAGTTCAGATCTACAAGAATAAAAAATTCCGGGAAATGATCTACGCCGCGGTAGCAGAATTACCCAATGTACAAAAAGCAGTCTTTACCCTTCGAACCCTGCAGGATTTTTCTTACCAGGAAATCAGCGAAATCCTGAAAAAGCCGGTCAGTACGGTAAAAGTAAATCATCATCTGGCAGTAAAGAACTTAAGGAATCGTCTTAGAGGCAGAGTATGAATTGTTTTGACGTACAGGAAAAGATAATCGACCTTGTCCTTGGTGAATTGACACCGGATGAAGAATTAATGATACGAGAACATGCTGAACAGTGCCCGCTGTGCCGTGAGGAACTGCAGCTTTTAAGTGTTTGCATCCAGACTTGTATATCAGAAGAAAGTGAGACCTGTGAATGTCGTTTTCAGGAAACATACTGGGATGATTTTATCATTACTATGCACGAAAAGATCAGCCACGAGAAAATTGAAAGTAAATTCCCTTTAAAAACAGTCCTTCCGGTAGCTGCATCTGTGTTACTCGCAGCAACGATCGGTTATTTTGTATTTTTCCAACCCAAACCCGAGCAGACAGTCGAAGAAGAAACACCATCGTATTACGAGTATGATCCATATGAAGAGATGGACGAATTGTCGCCTGAAGAGGCTGAAGAACTCATCAAAATTATCAACCAGAAGTACGGTCCATAGAAAAAATAGTCATTGAGTCATTAGTAATTAAGTCATTTTTTTATCACCCGAGGGTGATATGTGCATTGACTTTAGCAAGTATAGGTCTATAATAAAAGGTGGATATCACGTTTATTGGCGCGACCAGGACAGTTACCGGGTCGCTCCATCTGTTCGAGTACAATAAACAGAAATTTCTCCTTGAATGCGGCTTATACCAGGGGCACCGTGAAGAAGCAGAACGCATAAACCGGACCTTCCCCTTTAAACCCAAGGACATAAAAACAGTAATACTCTCCCATGCTCACATCGATCATTCCGGTAACTTACCGAATTTAGCAAAACGTGGTTTCTCCGGACCCATATTCTGTACGCCAGCGACGAAAGATATCGTCTCACTCTTGCTGCTTGATTCGGCTAAGATCCAGCAATATGACATAGCATATCTCAATAAAAAATATGAAAAGAGCGGACTTCCCTTTAAAGAACCACTATATACGGTCAAGGATGCAGAAGAGACAATCGGGTTATTTTCACCGATCGACTATGGTAAAGCATTTGAACCGGTAAAAGGCGTAAAAGCTACGTTTTTTGATGCAGGTCATATTTTGGGTTCATCAATAGTTGTGCTTGAAGCAGATGGTAAAAAAATTCTTTTTAGCGGTGATCTTGGCAGAAAAAATATGCCTATCATAAAAGATCCTACTGTAATTAGCGATGTCGAATATATGATCCTCGAATCCACGTATGGCGGCAGGACACATAAATCATTCGAAGGAATGACCGACGAATTCAGGGAGATCATTAATAAGGGTAAGCAGCATAATGCCAAAATCATCATACCTGCTTTTGCCGTAGAGAGAACCCAGGTTCTGATCACCATGCTTAAGAATTTGCATGAGGACGGAAGCCTTAAGGATATGCCGGTTTATGTTGACAGCCCTCTAGCAACGAGTGTCACTGACGTGTTCAGGGATCATGCAGAATGTTTTGATAAGGAAACATACCAGATATTTGTTGACAGTGATCCATTTGATTTCCCGGGACTCAATTATGTAAAGGATTCCGAAGAATCCAAAAGCCTGAACAGTCAGAACCGACCGATGATAATCATATCGGCATCCGGGATGTGCGAAGGTGGTCGAGTGACGCACCATCTCATACATTCCATTGAAAAAGACAATAATATTATTGTCATTACCGGATTTCAGGCGCGTGGCACCCTTGGAAGAAAAATCCTTGAAGGCGCCGATAAGGTCTGGATATTCAATAATGAATATAATGTCCGTGCGCAGGTTTATTTCATGGGTGGTCTCTCTGCCCACGCAGATGGCGGCGACTTGCTTGAATATGTAAAAAATTGTTGTAACGGCCGATGTAAGAGGATCTTTCTCATACACGGTGACCTTAATGAGGCCTATGCACTTAAAAATGACATTCAAAATTCACACGATATTGACGTTGACATACCACAAAGTATGACACACGTACGGATATAAACTCCCCCCAAAAAAAGTAAATACCGTAGGTGTCTGACTTGTCAAACAATGCCCGATGAATCGGGAGACTACACTGGAGACAATGCCCGATGAATCGGGCGACTACAAACAGTATCTTGCGTGTTCGCTCAAAGGACACGTTTCTAAGAACCCAGTGACAACAGCCCGTCTTGACGCATCTGCTATTAAAGAATATAATCAACCATGGATATCGGGCTTATCGGCTGCGGCAAAGTCGGTACAAGTATTTTTTGCCTGCTCAAAAAGAATAACAGAATTCTCGGCGTATATGATATCAATAAAAGAAATCAACAACGAACCGTAAAAAAATTGAAACTCACCAAAAACGCCAGTTATGAGGCGATATGCACAAAAAGCCAAGCGTTATTTTTTGCGACACCGGACGATAAAATATTGGATGCTTTCAGAAAAACAAAACCATTTCTTAAGAATGTAAAATTTCTTTTCCACTTCAGTGGTCTTTTACCCTCAACAATTTTCCCCAAAGCAAAGAAAATACGACGCGCATCCATACATCCTTTTACGACATTTCCGGAAATTATTTTACCACCAATCCGAAAAAAGTACGACTTGTTCATCGAAGGAGATAAACCTGCATTACGTGCTGTCAGGCAAATATTTAAAAGCGAATATTTCAACATAAAGAAAATAACAAAACAAGATAAGGCGAAATATCACCTGATCGGAGTTTTTTCTTCGAATTTACTCGTTGGTCTGATATCTGCTGTTGAAGGACTTTCCAGAGACATCGGCTGGGCTAAGAAAAACACGACTGGTGTAGTCTCATCAATCATCAAAACAACCCTCGATAATGTCATGAAAAACGGCGTCAAAAATGCACTAAGTGGCCCACTTGAACGCGGTGATATTTCAACTATAAAAAAACATTTGAAAATGTTAAGAAAAAATAAAAACTTATTGAATATTTACAAAGCACTATCATTAGCCGCCCTAAAAAATGTTGCAGACAGCAACAATAAGAAAACGCTCAAAGAACTTCTAAACAAATAACATCTCCCTTTGTCAATTGCAAAGAGCGATTATTTATTCGTTGAACGTTTTTCGATATCAATAACCGAAACCGCTAAACGACACTGTAACAAGGGTTGACTTTTATGGTAAAGATAATAGAATAGACCATGAGAAAATCCTGGTGGATCCTTTTGACAATACTGCTCATTTCCTGTGCTCACAAAGCCCCCCCGCTTGTTAAAGACCGCATGAAACCGAAACTCCAGAGCATAGTCGCATTGAACAATATGCAGTTACAATTAACTTTTTCCGAGGATATAGACACCCTTAACCTCACCACAGACAATTTCATTATAACAACTGACGAAGATACGCTCGGGATAAGAAACCTATACCCATCTCTATCCGCGGCTGAGATCGTTGCTATCACTGAGTTGCAAATGGATATTGAATACTCAGTAAATGGCTATGTTTATGACACAGCTCAGAACAAGGGTGCTTTTATTTATCGATTTAAAGGAACTTCACGGCCTGATACCATTGCTCCCTGGATCATCAAATATTCAGAAGGCAGAAATAAAACTGCATTCTACTTTCAATTTTCAGAAGCGATGGACACGACCTTTTTTGAGTTCTTTATGATCCCTAAAAAGAATATTATCTCGCAGTGGCGCAACCTGCGCATCTGTTATCTTATTCCGGCCGACACTATTGATGCTTTTGCTTTTGACACAACGTATTACATTTATATTAATCAGGGGTGTCGTGATCTAAGCGGCAATCTGTTCGGAACACTGGTGACCAGTATAACACCGGACACGACATTCAAGTCTTTTATCCTGAAGGGCAGTGTTCATCTCAACGACACACTGGTGAAAACGGGTTTGGTACTACTGAGAAGAGAATCAGCATTGGGGATCGCGCTTATTGAAGGTGGTGATTTCCAGTTCGAAGTAAGAGATTCTCTGCCCTACACGGTCGAGGTCTTTAGTGGTAAGTATTCAGGCAGCGGTCTGGTTTCGACGACCGATAGTCTAAACATAATCGATCTCAAATTGGAAGAAAAATATCTTGATAACATTCTCAATTAGTTTTATCGCCCTGGGATTAACGGTTCTGTTATACTATAAAACATTAGCTCTGGTTCCGTTACGTATAATATCCATAATTATTTTTTACATTTTGATAACGGGTTTTGTCCTCTCTTACACGGTAAATAAACGGAGGAATCCTCCTGTATTATTAATCGATCATTCAGCAAGTATGGCAAACCACATCGATGATTTGAACGAACCACTGAGCAAAATACAATTTGCTCACGATAAATTCTATTTTGGCGAGACCCTTTATGCCGATCCAACAAATGACACATTGCTGTCGAGCCGCTTTACTGATATCGGACAGGCACTTAATAATATTTGTAAAAAAGAACCCACGTTCATTATGTTGGTTTCAGACGGTAATCATAATTACGGACATTTCCCTTTCTCGGAGATAAAAGAATTTGGCATACCTGTCTACACCTTTGGGCTAGGCTCAGAAAGAATACGAGATGTCGCTATCATTGATGTAATGTATCCATCATATGTTTTTATCGATGATTCAATAAAGATCGAAGTGATCGTTGAATCACAGGGTTTTGCTGGCGGCAGTGCCCTAGCAACACTCCGGTGCGACGGAAAACGAATGCAAAAACCATTGTTGCTCAGTGAAGTAAAAGCGAAAACCAGCCTTGAGTTTTGGGTGAAAGTCAATCAACCTGAAAAAACAAAAGTGCTCATTGATGTCGCGCGGCAGGTTGAAGAACTGACTTACGAAAACAACCAAATCGAATTTTCTCTAAAGGTTTTCCAGAGAAAAACAAAAGTCGTCTACTTTACAGACCATCTGTCATTCAACTTAAAATTTCTAATAAGAAATTTAAGCGAAGATGCTTTTATTGATTTCGTTCCTTTTGCTAAAATCAATGAAAATACAGTTATGAATTTAACAACGAATAAACAGATTCAAAACTTACCAAGGCTAGATGATGTCGATGTAATGATCCTAGATAATGTCGATCTTAAAAACTTACCCTGGACGGATATCGAGGAAAAGCTAAAGAGGGGGATGGGTCTTCTGTGTATCGGATCAATACAGGGACAAACGACTGACTGGAATGAAATACTGCCTATTACCACCTCCGGGTCGGTGGTCAAAGGTAATTTTCCACTAAAGATAAATGAAACATTTTCATGTCTTATCCCGGGTGATGACTACCCGCCGCTTGTAGCGATCAACCGCGTTCTCGGGATCGATGATAAAGCGATTATTATCGCTCTTTCAAATAATATACCGGTCATTGCATATCATAATTACGGCACCGGAACGGTATTTCAAATCAATGCCGTTGCTGTCGGCACCTGGCATTTTGTTCAACTTGGGCTAAAACAAAAAGACATTTTCACTGTTTTAATCGGTGATATCATCAGATTTTTATCGCCTGTCGGGAAAAACAAGCGATTATTCCTAACTACATTATATAGCATATATGATATCGGTGAAGTCGTTTCGCTAAAGCTCCAAAGTTACGATCAGAACTACCGACTTGCCAGCGGTGGTGATTTCGTTTTTGAATACAATAGAACCCAAATCCCCTTTTTTGAAATCGGGACCGGTATCTACGAAGCATCCTTCATACCCAAACAGGCCGGGGATATTTTTGTCAAAGCATCAGGCAAGCTCAATAATGAAGAACTCACCAGTAATACGCTTAAGCTGCACGTGGCAGGAACTCTGACCGAGACAGACAAGGGACTTAACAAACATTTTCTCAAGACTCTTGCTTCTGAAACCAGTGGCAAGTATTTTGATTTCAATGAAATCACCGAGTTTGAACCGCCTTTAGACAAACCTGTGCGCCGCAGCGTGAAACTCGACTTTGATTCACCGATCAGTTATATATTGATCTTGGTGCTTCTTGCAATCGATTGGGTGATCAGAAGAAGAAGAGGTATTATATGACACCTCAGGATCTTGTCAGTAGAGGTTTGAGTCCAGAACTCGCAGTCTTTATCGCCGCAATGTTACCGATCATTGAATTGAGGGGTGCCTTGCCCATGGCTATCAACCTCTTTAAAATACCGTGGTTCAAGGCTCTTCTTATTTCTTATGTTGGCAACCTCGTACCAGTACCCTTGATACTATGGTTGCTTGAACCAATAGTAAAATTTCTTTCCAGGATAAGAATATTCGACAGGTTCTTTAAATGGCTTTTTGAAAGAACCCGACGCAAAGGCAATAAGGTTATTGAAAAATATGAAGAGATTGGACTCATAGCTTTTGTCGCCATTCCTTTACCAGGCACCGGCGCCTGGACCGGTGCGCTCATTGCATTTCTTTTCGGTCTTGATTTCAAAAAATCACTCCTGGTAATCAGTCTGGGTGTTTTAATTGCCGGCGTGATCGTTACCTGTCTATGCCTTTTAGGCTGGTTAGGCGCGCTTATCGCAGGCGTTGCGCTTATCCTGCTAGCGATAATAGGTTTAAAAAGAACAGGTGCCTCTTTTTAAACTCCCCCTGGTTTGGTCAAAGTGACGTTGTTTTTGCAAAGTGGACATGCTGCCGGTTCATAGTTTTCGACAACTTTGCGGTAGGTGGCGAAATATTCGTGCGGAAATTTTCTACTGCTTCTATCTATGAGCACTGCGATACCGACCAAATCCGCGCCCTTTTCCTTTACCGCATCAATCGTTTCGAGCAATGACTTGCCGGTCGTCATTACATCATCGACGATCAGAACTTTTTTGTTTTTTATATCAAAACCGCGACCAACAATTCGCTTAGTTTCCCTTTCCTCAGCAAACCCAGCAAGTTTTTTCATTTGGCGAGCAACTTCAAAAGCTATTATGATACCGCCAGTCGTCGGGCCGATAACCCAATCGATATCCTTGTTTTTGAATTTTTCTACGATCATACTGCATAGTTTGCTGGCGGCGTCAGGATTCTCGAGGATCCGAAATTTCTCAAAGTAATATTCACTATGCAGTCCGGAATTTAAGACAAAATGTCCCTCTTGTAAAACCCTCAGGTCTTTAAGTAATTTCTCTAAGTCCATCTTCAATCTCCCTGATGATATTTTCAGCTGCCTGTCTTGGATCAGCTGCCTTCACAATGGGCCGCCCGATGACAATATGATCGACCCCGGCAATAATAGCCTCCTTGGGCGTCATTGTACGCGCTTGATCATCGCTTCCTAACGAAATATCTTTGGGTCTGATACCTGGTGTTACAATGAGCAGATCCTTACCACATTCTTTGCGTATCAAGCGCACTTCTTTTGGTGATGCCACAACCCCTTCTAGACCAGCACTCCTTGCCAGCTGCGCCAGAAATATCACCTGCTCTTCAAGACTCCGCTTCAGATCACCAAATAAATCTCTAAAGTATGCTTCATCAATGGACGTTAGAATAGTAATGCCCAGGAGCTTTGGCTTGGCTATATTAGTAACTTTAGATGCCATAAGCGTGGCTTTCACCGCCTCTTCAAGCATAGAAAATCCACCGCTTGTGTGGATAGTTACGAATTCAACACCCATTGCAGTAGCGGCTTCGCAGGCACGAGCAACAGTATTGGGGATATCGTGATATTTAAGGTCGAGCATAATCCTGCAACCTGAAGTTTTTAGATAATCGATGAGTTCATGACCAAAATAGGTGAAAGGTATTGCACCGATCTTGTAAAAGGAAACTAAATCCTTCAGATCATCAATAATGCCTTTTATTTTTCCCAGATCATCCAGATCAAGCGAGACGATTATTTTGTCAGTCATTATACTTCCTTCCTGGTTCTAAAAAACGTATTCGTTTCTCGTGCTGTGCAAATTCTCGATACCCTTCTTGGTCCGAACATTATTGCATGTACGAATCACGAGCACGAATTGTTCCAGCATCCATACACTAACCAATTTTCCAGTCCTTTTTTAGTTCCTTAATTATCTGCAGCGGCGTATAAGGATCGCGTAAAACAGCTGAACCCACAGCCACGGCCGAAGCGCCGGCTAAAAGGAATTCGTAAGCATCTCGACCTGTTGTGATACCGCCTATACCGATAATCGGTACGCCGACATCCTTCAGCCGGTTTACACAATAAAGAGCAAAAGGTTTTATCGCGGGACCAGACAATCCACCACTGATAAGGGGTTTTTTTGCTCCGGTGTCATAAACCATCCCATGTAATGTATTGATCAAGGAAATGCCATCAGCACCCTTGGCGATACATGCTCTGGCGATTTTCAAAGGATCGCAAAAGTTAGGTGTCAGCTTAACAATGAGCGGCTTATCTGTTATAGCACGTACCAGACCGACTACTGACGCGGCAATATCTGGATCCTGCCCGAATGCAACACCACCGCTTTTGATATTTGGACAGGATATATTCAATTCAAAGCCATCGACTCTGGAGCCAATCCTTTCGACTATCTGTTCATAGTGCGTGACCTCTGAGCCGGCCACATTGACAAAGATCCTCGTATCAAGTTTTTTCATTTTTGGCAAAATATCTTTACAGAATTTCTCGACCCCGGGGTTTTCCAACCCTACCCAATTTATCAAACCACCAGTTGTTTCACAGATCCTTGGCGGCGGATTACCTGTTCTCGGTTCGAGGGTGATCCCTTTGGTGAAAATAGCGCCGACTTCATTGGAAACTTTCTTGTACTTGAGTCCAAAACCAAAAACCCCGGAGGCGATGAAAACTCTGTTTTTGAAAGCTATATTAAAAAGTTTGATCATTAATTAAACTCAATCCCCTGGAGTTCGAACACTGGTCCATCTTCGCAGATCCTTTTGTACTCTCCCTTGTACATTATTGCACAGCCAAGGCACAGACCACAACCGCAGCCCAGAAAATCCTCGCAAAAAACAAAGGTCGGGATTGGCAGTTTTAATGCCTGCAGCTTAATAAGCATTGCTTTTGGACCACAAGCATAAGCAGTATCATAAGAACCGATATCGACTCTGGCGAGTGCATCAAGGGCAGTCATCTTGTGTTTGCCCTCTTCATAAACGAATATTGCACGGTTGGCGATCTTCGATATGTGATTTTTCTTTATTAATTCCTGTTCTTTTCTTACACCATAAATAAAATCAAATTCGATTCTCTTTCCGTGCAGTTTTTGAGCAAGGAAAAATAGCGGCGCGACACCGATACCGCCCGCGACAAGAAGACTTTTCTTTTCTCTCAATTCAATCTCCTTGCCAAAAGGTCCCCGTACCTCCAGTTCCTCACCCGCTTCTTTCTTACTGAGAATTTCAGTTCCTCGACCGACGACCTTGATTATTAAGAGCAGTCGATCTCCCTTGTATGAAGCAACACTGATCGGTCGATTTAGAAAGGGATCATTGGTGTTATTCACCCGGACCTGTAAAAACTGTCCTGGCTGCGGATCAATACCCGGAAAGACGATCTCCAGGCCAAATGTGTCTTTTGTAAACCATTGCTTGTTTTTAATGGTTACTCTTCTGGCCACTCCCCATTATCCTCTTTAGCAGGTAAAAAACCCAGCACACTTTGAGCATACTCGGAATTTGGATACCTGCCGATCAAATCTCTTGCCAGTGACACCGCCAGGCTATCATCTTTGATCACTTTTCTGGCGATCCAGAATCGAGCATACATCGCCTTGGGCGCCCACTCGCTCTGCGGAAATTCTGTGAACACTTTTGCATATTCAACCATCGCCCGCTGTGGATCATCAAAGTTAATGAAGTATATCTCAGCAAGCAGAAACTGAGCTCGATCGATCTCTTCTGTCTCCTTTGAAAATACTTCGATTTTCCTTAAAATATCAGCCATTCTTTTCGCCTTAACACCATATTCACTCATCGGTGCACGGTTTACAGCAGAATCATAGTTCGCTATGGCCAACTCGAGGCTATCATCGGCTTTGTATAATTCGGCTAATTTGAAGAAAGTCTCGGAGGAAAACTCAAAACTGCTGTTAACGGCGATATTAAAATACAGTTCCTTTGCTTTAGCGATATTGCCGAGTCTTACATCGAGATCTGCAAGTATACGCTTGAACTCCGGGTCTGACTGACCTTCGAGAAATTTCTTACACTTATCAAACTCACCCATCTCAAGATAAGATTCTGCGATCTTTAGTTTTATCTCGCGCTCGTCTTCTTTTACCCGGGTGATCGAAAGCAGGTCATGAAATGTTTCCGCAGCATTAGCATACTGCTCTTGTTCAAAATAGGCCTCCCCCAGAAGACGAAGCAGCCACCGTCTTTCTTTTTTATCAATTCCTTCTTTGATCAAATCGGTCGCAACTTGAGTGAGTGCTGAATAATTGTATTCTTTGAAATAGACGTAACACAACGCGATCATGGCTTTGACACGGAAATGTTTTGACTGTCGCAGTTCATCAAAAGCGATAATAGCCTGGGCAAATTTACCCTGTTTATAGTGTGCCAAGCCTTTGTAGTAAAGTGCATCATCGTAAAATTTCGAATCGGCATAGTTCAAAACAAAGAAATCGAGTTTCTCCAGTGCCCGACGATAATCACCTTTGTAGTAATATGCTGCACCCATCATAAACAGCGCATCATCAACATACCGAGATCCAGGGTATTTTATTAAAACTGAAGTTGTTTTTTCGATAGTCTTATCGAAGAATTCGTGGTCAAGTCTAAGGGTATCATGGACAACGAGTTTCTTTCCCTGGCGAAAATAGTTCTGCGCATTGTAAAACGTATTGAAATAAACGCAATTAGCGACAAACACGAAGAAGAGAAATCCTATTATTTTCAATCTCAGTGCAGAGAAAGCTGAATTTGTAGCGACACTACCCATTACTTCCCCTGTTGAGCATTCTTATTTCTGCAAGCAATTTAATCCTATTTTATTATCCCGATCTGAACGTTTCGGAAGCGTGCTGGTACTGTTCCGTGCCCGACAAAAGCCGTTTGACCTGGTTCGCCTTTACCACAATTAGGGACTCCAAAAAGTTCCCACGTTTTCTTGTTGCCCAGAGCATCACAACCCCGCCAGAACTGCGGTGTTATACCAGCATAGGTTGGGTTTTTATAGACTTCGGTAAGCTTCCCATTTTCGATCTTTCGGGCTAGCTCACAGCCAAACTGGAAATTCAATCTCTTGTCATCGATCGACCAGGATTTATTGGTCGTCATAAAGACCCCTTTGTTCGTATCGCTGATCATGTCTTCAAAACGCCATTTCCCGGGCACCAGGTTAATATTGGTCATACGGATCAACGGAATTCGGTTCCAACCATCGGCTCTCATCGCACCACTTGATTTGGCCTTGACAACCGGCGCGGTTTCACGTGACGTAAGATAACCGACGAATAAACCATCTTTGACAAGATATATTTTTTGAGCCGGGACACCTTCATCATCCCAACCGAACGTACCGAGACCACCCGGCGTCGTCGCATCGGCCACGATATTCACGAACTCTGATCCGTACTTTAATCGGTTCAACTTTTCCGTGGTCATAAAACTCGTTCCCGCATAGGAAGCTTCAGTGCCCAAAACTCTGTCCAATTCTGTTGGATGACCACATGATTCATGGGTCTGAAGAACCATTTGCTCAGCATCAAGAATGACCGTTGTCTTCACCTGCGGACATTGCTTAGCGCTCAGGAGCATTACAGCTTCATCGCGTATACGTTCTGCATTAGCGGGAAGTTTCAATGATTTAATAAATTCAAATCCAGCCTGCCCGTAATTTCCATAGGAGCGTGATTGAACCTCACCCTTGTCCATAGCATAAGCCTGAAGGCCGCCGCCAGAAAAGATCATTTCCTGGGTCGTCAATGAACCATCGGTCGACGCGAAGTGAGTTTTAATCCTACCGGTGATCAATCGTGCGGTGCGAACCTTTACTTTATCGTCTTTGCCGAGAATTTTATCGCACAATAAAAGCAGTTCGATTTTCTTGTCGAGTGAAACCTTCATCGGATCGATCTTAAATTTTGTTATATATTTCCCTTTTTGGGGTGTAAGTGGAGACAAGATTACCCCTGAAGACTTGACCATTGCCGATGCCTTTGCAGTATTCAAGGCATCCTGCGTTATTCTATCGGCCTCGCTTTTCTTGAGCATGTTGGATGACGAAAATCCCCATGCTGAATTTTTCAGTACCCTTATTCCAAAACCGATATCAGTTGTATGGGTTATCGCTTCGATGATACCATTCTTCAAAACGATCGTTTCTACTTCCCTTTCGACAACACGAACATCTCCGTAATCTACTTTTTTCAGCTTTAAATTACCTGTAATTCTTCTCATAAATTGCTTCATTAGTACCCCTTGTCTTTAAATATAGCCGATTTTATGCAAAAATCAAGTTTGACTTTGACTGTTTATTCCCCGATTGGAAAGTTCAAGGTGAACTTTGTACCCTTACCTCTTTTACTTTCAACATTGATCCTGCCATTGTGTACTTCGATGATTTTTTTCACATAAGCAAGACCCAGGCCCATACCCTCTGCAGCTTCCGAGTAAAAAGGTCTGAAAATATTATTCATGGTCTGCTCACTCATGCCCTGCCCACTATCTTGTATAGTCATACTAAGATAATTTTCTTTCTTCTGAGATTCAATATCGATAACGCCCCGTGATGCGATCGCCGTAACACTATTTTGCAGCAAATTCGAAAGAGCTACGGAAATCAGATCGTAGTCGCCAGTAAACTGCTTAGCATTGTCACTAACGTTTAGATTTATCTTTATCCTTTTCGGTATCATAGCTCTCTCGATCGCCTCGCTGATCAGTTTGTCGACCTGAATTTGCACCGGTACAGTCTTTAACGGCTGAGCATATTCAAGGAGTCTATTGATCAGGTTCTCCATTAACCGGCATTCAGTAACGATATCAGCTGCTGGTTTTTTCTTTTTTTCTACCAGCCGCGCTAAACCGATGATCGCAGCGATCGAATTTCTGAATTCGTGAGCAATATAAGAAGAGAATTCGATGAGTGTTTCTTCTTTCATTTTTATTTTTTTATACAGCTCATTAAATGTCGCAGGTACGAAATCTTCCTTCTTCATCTCGACACCCATATCATCGGCCAGTCTTGCAACATAGCGCATCGGTAAAAAAAGATTACGTATTAAAAAAATACCCAAAAAACCAATGAATAACAGCGAAAGTGTTATGTAGAATATATACCATTTAAAAATACGGTCATATGTCGATAGAAATGTACTAAAAAAAGAGCAGTAAAGGAAAAAAGGAGGATCCTGATTACGCAGGATAAAATCGTTATGGTCCTGTATCAATTCACCGGCTAACGGGAGTTTTTTAAAACCTTTCCTAAGGTCGACTTTCATCCTATCTGATCCGAGTTCAAATGGCAGTGACCGTGAATCATAGATCTTATTCCCAAGAGTATCGATCATAATCAAATGATCTATTTCAAATGCATCGCTTAATTCTTTAAGTGTATACCACATTTTTTTAGGATCATCTATTCGGGTAATATAACCAGTGCACATATTGGCTATTGAAATCACTTTATCGGTGTCGTAGTTTATGAATTCGCTTCTTAGTTCGATGCTGATATAAAAATTAATTACTGCTAAAAATAATATTAGGCAAATAAAGACTATCGAGATTATACTTATATTTTTAGGGTAAGAACCTTTCACTTGGTTTTTCTATCGATAATACCACTCACCTGATAATGGTCAGTCGACCTTTGTTCCTTTCTGTTGTCTGCCCGCGGGTTTCGATCACGTACAGATACATACCGCTCACAACATCTTCTCCCTTATCGTTTTTCAAGTTCCAAAAAGCCTGCCGGTTAAAACGGTTAACCTCGGTCGGCTCAACATCAAGGACTCTAATTCTCTCACCGGCAATATTATAGAGGGTGACTTTTATCTCGGGATACTGATTACCTAATTCAGCTGTATCTGATGGTACGTAGGTAATTATTACCTTTCTTCCCCAGGATGGCTCATTATCAGCACGATAAGGATTTGGATAGGAATAGACCCTGCCTAAAAAGACCGGGGTTACCCATAGTGAAGCAAGCATCGCTGAATCAGCTGAGCCGATATCATATACCCTTACGCCAGTAGGATTGCCATCATAATCAAGGTTTGCTGGCCTTGATGTATCGCCAAAACCATACGTTGAATTCTTCCACAGGTCATCTCCGCTTCCCCAGTCAGACAGAAGAAAGTCGGCGTCACCGTCGGCCTGCATAATACCGACCAGGGGGTGATCTTCATTATCATTATGGATCTGGGAATCATCGCAGTGCAGAATCAATAAACCATCACCGGGAAGACTGATATCAAACCCCCGCCGAAACCTATTCTCAACGAGAAAATACTCGCCAGTGCCTCCAGACCAATCCCAGTCCGGACCATTGGGATCCTCTAGAAGCCTGTAGGATACTGAATTATCAGCAGCATTTGCGATCATTTCTCCTTCAAGTCGGGTAATACCATGCCGGGTTATCTCTACTGGCGAGACAAAACCAAGTTGATACTTTGACCAGGCACAAAAATGCGTCGGGTACTCTCCAGGCAAGCCCTGTCCATTCCCATTACCCCAGGATCCTGCTGCCATAATCCCGAACCACCCAATACCATACGTTGAGCCGTCACGGTCATACAAATCTGGCAGACCCAGAACATGACCGAATTCATGGGCAAATACCCCAACTGTTATGCGCCCGGTAACAGTTTCAAAACGCTCGGGTTCCATTGAATACTGATCGATATCAACACCATCATTAGTATGAAAAGGACCCGGACAACCACTCCCGGTATTTGACAACTGCCACTGATGTGACCATACATAATTGGTATTGCCGGTCTCCTCAGCACCGGGTCCTGCATGGACAATAAAGATCGCATCGACAATGCCGTCAGCATCTCCATCATAATCCGAAAAATCAATATTAGTATTAGCATCAGCCAGACTGCACGCGGCAATTACTATCCCCTGAACATTATGGGGATATGTCCCCGGATATATTCCGAAAGAATCACCGATATAATATGAATAATCATTCGGTGCTCTGAGCCACTGTGAAATATCACTGTCCTTACTGATCGTAAACTTGCCGTATGAAACTTCAGAATAATAATCTCTCAATGAGTTTTCATTCTCCCCGCAGATCAATGAATCAAACTCAGCGGCTGAATACATATATTGGTTATCATTAAAATCTATTAACAGCACGAGCGCTTTTCTCTCACCAGTGGGTTGCTCAACGAGTATTGTTGGTGCATTCATCAATGGTGGAAATTCAGGTTTTCTGATCGGGTGGTCTCTATCTGTATAGGGATTGGGTGGCATTAAAAAAAGCATACCGACCATTAACAACATAAAGTTATTATATGTAGGGAAAAAACGATGTCAATGCGCAATATCTCCAAGTGACAGAAAATGAATAGATACGTGATTGTGTGCAATCTTACCCAATATGGGTAAATTTTTACATAGTTAAAGCCTGGCATTAAAAAAACATCCGATATTACATATGTTTTTAATGTATTACAGGCATAGATCTTGCATATTAATAATCTATCGGAGGTATATCATGATTAGAAAGTTAAAACAGAATAATCTGCGTATCACTGATCATTCACAATGCGCTTTTTCAAAAGGGTTTTCACTTATCGAGCTCATGGTCGTTATCGGCATAATCGGGGTAATCTTGCTCATGCTAATACCTAATTTTGCCCGTATGCAGAGTCAGGCTCGTATCCGTGCTGGTGCTCAGGAAGTTGCACAAGATATCCGGCAAATACGAGAAAGAGCTCTGTCTTTAGGAGACGAGTTCCAGATAACCCGCGTTGATGCGCGCAATTATCAAGTACAAAACCCAAACTTGAATGTGACGAATTACCGACTCGGACAGACGACTGGCGGCAACCTTCAATTCGGCACATCAGGAGGTATTATGTCGGTGCCGCCCGAAGCAAATCAAGGGACTCCAGCAGCAAATGGCTTTGATTTTGTCGGTAACATACTTACCATGGAGGCCCGTGGTTCAGCGACAAAGGGTGTTATCTA
>Ga0307445_10000077_pt1 | contig 40554 bp, 63 predicted proteins | sample SalMarSW160330MG_FD_202147 | JGI IMG/M metagenome (GOLD analysis project Ga0307445, IMG submission 202147) | Salt marsh sediment microbial communities from the Plum Island Ecosystem LTER, Massachusetts, United States - SW1603-30 | ecosystem: Environmental > Aquatic > Marine > Intertidal zone >... | reverse complement strand
GATTGATAAGAAAACAGCCGAATGGATCGGGACGGAGCACGAAAAGTATTTGAGACCGGAAACATTGTTCGGAAACAAATTCGAAGGTTATCTAAATCAAAAAATAAACCCTAAAAAACCTCAAACGATAGAAGAACACAATGAACGATTCTGGAAAGAATTTGAGCAGAAGGGGGCAGATTATCAAGCAGACTTTGGAGACTCTTTGCTCAACCTTTCACATGAAGATGGAGAATAACCTACTGCGCGGATGGGCTCTTGGTTTAAAAGGAGTTCATGAGGATATTATCAACAAAAACCTTGGAAGCTTTATTCAGGACAAACCGAACGGTTACAAACCGGTTCCCGGGGAATATGTTAAACATTGCAAAGATTCAATTAAATCGGAAAAGGCTTCTGAGTACTTGGAAGAAATAGCAAGAGAGTCAAATACGAACTTGCTTGAAGATAAGGCGAACGATAAGAAATCACTGGGATACATACAATCTAAACTGCTTGCGGCAAAACTGAAAAATGAACAAATAACCATTGCCGAACCTGAAGAGCAAAAAGATTATCCTCATCTCAACATTTCTGAAAACTGCGATAAAACTGGAAATGCTGTTTTCTATGCGTGCCCCGGTCATGTTGATTCTGATCATTTCAGGGCTCAAGTTAAAAAACATTTTGACGCCTCTCCAATGCAGATCAAATACGTTTATCGAAGAATGAAGGCATGTCCGATCAAGAATGATAAGGGGCAAACTGTTCGGATTGCCAACCGTTTTTTAAAATGCGGACCTGCGGAAGAAGGAGCCGCCGAAATCACAGAAGGATACTAATGGATAAAGTGTATAAATTAATTATTCCAATTCGTTATCAAAACGTTCTCGCAAAACATTTTTCTGAATATGATGGAATGACGTTTGTCCCAACCAAAAACGATAATGAATTTACTTTACAACCGAAATCAGAAAGGCATTTTCCTTTAATTGACATTCCCATAGAACTACAACCGATTTTGTTACACGAAATTGAAGGTGATCCGATTAGTGCGGAGAAATTAGAAGGAAGAAAAGAACGCGATCATGAATTAAGACGAGCGCTTAAGTTGGCGAGAAAAGCTTATTCAAATTTTTTCAACCCATCTGTCACATCAGAAGAATTTGATAAAACACTTCAAGAACTCTATGAAGAACTGAACAACTTATACCCCCACTGGAAAAACAATGATTCTAGGATTTAACAGAAGATTCGAACCGGTCCTTCCTGTTGTGGGAGACGGAACTAAAATTCACACAATGAGGGAAGATAAAAAGAACCGGTGGAAACCTGGCATTAAGATCCATATGGCTTTTGGTGTCAGGACAAGAAACTATTGGTGTTTTAATGATCAGGATGTCTGTAAGTCAGACCAGAAAATTGAAGTTAGATACAAAAAGGAAAATGGTGAACGATTAGTGATAATCGATGGGCACTATTTTTACTGCAGGCGTGAAAATCTTTGTATCTATGGTTTTGAAGAAATGAAACAGTTAGCCAAAAACGATGGTTTCGAATCGGTAGAAGACTTTTTCAAATGGTTTAACAAGGACGCGACTTTAAAAATAATCCATTGGACTGATTTTAGGTATTAAAATGAAAATATTAGATGTCTGTTGTGGCGGTAAGATGTTCTATTTTGATAAAAGCAATTCTGATGTCGTTAGCTGCGATATCAGAAGAGAATCAAATCTACAATTCGCAAGGAACCGTGTTGTCAATATCGACCCTGATGTGATTTCCGATTTTAGAGACCTTCCGTTCAAAGATAATCAATTCAATCTTGTGATCTTTGATCCTCCGCATTTTAACCGAGTTGGAGATAATGCCTACATGGCAAAGAAATACGGAAAGCTTCCAAACGATTGGAAAGAAATGATCAAGAAGGGATTTGATGAATGTTGGCGAGTTTTGGGGACTGGTGGAACGCTCATTTTCAAATGGAATACCGATCAGATATCAATTCCAGCTGTGATGACTTGCTTTTCTAGAATGCCGTTATTAGGACATAGAACGACAAAAAACTTAAAAACTCATTGGCTAGTGTTTTTTAAAAGTTAGGTAAAGTATGAATAACGAATGGACAACCCCAATCGAATTGTTTAACGAGCTCCACGAAGAATTTAGATTCAACCTGGATGCTTGTGCCTCGGATTGGAATCACAGGTGCGCGAATTATTTTACTGAAGAGGATAATGCGCTTGAAAAAGATTGGTACGAATATGGATCAATCTTTATGAATCCTCCTTATTCTGGGCATCAATTATCATCCTGGGTAAAAAAGGCATATAAGGAAAGTCAAAAATGTGGCTTTGTAGTTTGTCTTATACCAGCAAGGACGGAAACAAGATATTTTCATGATTATTGTCTGAAATATGGAGAAATACGCTTTGTTCGTGGAAGAATCCATTTTACCGATCAGGAGGGAAAAACCGGAAGGCCGAGATTCGGATCCGTTGTTGTCATCTTCAGGTCAGGACAAACGATCGGTTTTCTTGGAAAACCATTGAGATATGTTGGAGGAAATTAAAACATGATTAATAAAACATTTGATTATTTAATTGGCATTGATCCGGGAGTAAAAACCGGTTTTGCGGTTTATAACAGATTAACTAAAGAATTCATCACTTTAAAAACGGGTTCGATCATTGAGATTATGTCTTTGATCAATAATTTTAAGTCATCGGGTTATGATTTCAAAATTTACTTTGAGGATGCCAGACAAAGAAAATGGTTTGGATCAAAGGGACGCGAAGCTCTCCAAGGTGCCGGTTCAATCAAACGTGACTGCAAGATTTGGCAGGAGTTCTGCGAATTTTATAACCATAAATTTGAAATGATCCCACCATCCGGAAATAAAACAAAAATGGATGCAGATTCTTTCAAGCGATTAACAGGACATCAAGAAAGAACTAATGAGCATTCAAGGGATGCCGGGATGCTGGTTTTCGGACGTTAAGAAGCATAGAAACCAAGGAAAATATGACACAATTGAACTCTGATTTGATGTTGGCCCAAATGACAAAAATGGAAATCTCTCCGGCAGATTTAGCTGCTTATTTGAATACAACAAAACAAACTGTCTGCCGGTACCTGGATGGTACATATTTTCCTAAAAAAAAGCAGACGCTTGAAAATATTTCTAAACGTCTCAAAATTCCAATGAATGAGTTAATAAAAAAAGGAAGAGCGAAAAGAGTTTCTTATAACGATTTAAGTTATGTTTTTACAGAAGAGCTTTGCGAACGCGGTCAGGATTTTAAGCATACAGAGCGTGAAACAGCATTAATATCGGCCATCGTTAAAGTTATAAATCAAATTTGAAATTCTGAAATTCCATAGAAAAACTTCTGGTTAAAATCGTAGGTTACCTGGTTCTTTTGAAATGGCGATTCTTTTTATTTTTAACGACTTTCCCTTACAATCCGAATTTAAAACGAAGTCCGGTATTCACTGCGTGAAATCCGTTTTCTTTATCAGTTGCAATTGGGATCGCTGGAACTTGGAAACAAATTATGGGATTTATCCGGATAAAGCCAAGGAATGAAAAAATTGACTAAACAAGAAAAAGAACATTTTAAAATGGTGAAGGTTCCCATTTCTAAACTTCCATTTGTTATGGATCTTTTAATCAATGATACCGATCCGACGATTTTGAAAGAATTAAAGAAGATTGAAGATTTTCTACATTGGGCAAAACATAAAAAAGGGATCTATCTTTGCGAATGGTTCGATGGCCATAATGATATGTATGCTAAAATTCCCAAGGGATTCATTGCTTATGCGGGCGGTCTGAAAATGCTTTATGAAAAATATTGGAAAGAAAAATAGAGCAATTAATAACATCAAGTTGAGAAAAACCATGTTGAAGTTCAGAGTTTTTGATAAATTTAATCATTGCTTTATGTATTCCGATCAGTTTTCCAGTTTGGCCGGATTCTTTGATGACTTCCTGTCAGCTAAAAATGGGGGAAATAATCCGATCCTGGAGCAATGGTCCACTTTCCACGATACTGAAAACAAGGAAATCTTTGCAGGTGATATTGTTACCAACGGATCCTTAAATTTCCTTATAGTTTTTAATAGGGGATGTTTCTGCGCCCAAAACGAGGCTGGAAACATTTATACTCTTTTTGATTTTTTTGGACCCCACTGGAGAGGAAATGCCTCTATCAGTTGTAGGAAAATTGGAGATGTTCATTTTAACAGGGAACTTTTTAAAGGGAAGTATGAACGCTGAAAAGTATTTTGAATTGAAAAAATCAATAATTGATAACGGATATCAAGCTGATATTGAATGGTCTGAAAACCTGAAGCCATGTGAAGATATTCGAGATTTTCTTTCGGAATATATTTTCGTTGTCTGTAATTCTGGGATGAAAGCACAAATCGCTAGGGGAATATTCAACAACGTAATCTTAGCCATGGAGAGTGGTATTCCGATTTGGCATGTTTTTAAAAATTTTGACAAAGTAAATGCCATCAACCTCGTTTGGGGCCTAAAAAATCATTATTTTAATGAATATTTAAAAGCAAATGACAAATTTGAGTTTTGCTCATCAATGCCTTATATGGGAAAAATTTTAAAATACCACTTAGCCAAAAATCTTGGGATCGATTGCATTAAGCCTGATAGACACCTGGTTCGAATAGCAAACGATTTTGAAACAGATCCTTTTTCGATGTGCAAAAAGCTTTCTGATACCACGGGAGATAGATTGGTAACTATCGATACAGTCATTTGGAGAGCTGCAAATTTGAGATTAATCTAAGATAGGTTTAGTCGATGAAACTAAAAAAACTATTTTACGTTTTAATTCTAAAACCGCTGATCAGAAGAAATCTCAAATTGAGATATAAATCAGCGGTTTTACGTGATGGAAAGCACCCCGATAAATGGTATTGGGCAGATAAGCTTTCCATGGATTGGGGCTTTTATGATGTAAAATTTGAGGAGATCGATTACTCAAAGGTTTTTAATCCCTGGTATAAGAAAATAATTTCCAGGGGAATGAAAGTTTTTAACAAGATTATGCAGAATTTTAAACTCTTTTAAGGGAATCAAAATGGATTTAGAGCGATTAGCATTGTTAAGCGTTTTCAAGTTTATGGCATCAGCGATAAACCAGTCCGATTATAATTCATCGGACTGTGCCCTGCATGTCAGAGTTGAAAATGGTGTTTGTATTTTTACTTCCGGATATGGAGGGATTTTCAAAAGGACCAAACTAACGGTTCAAAACACTACAACAACCCCGGTTGAAGAGGTAAAAGATCAAAAGTTTCTTATTCCCTACGGGGTTATGTCATCATTTAAAACAATGATGAAGGAGGATAAGAAAAAGGCGAAAAAACTGAAGAAGGGGGATTCCAACTTCCTCCACGTTTTTCTTTCACCGGATTGTCTGGAATCTTTTGACTCGCAGGTAACCTATGAACAGCCAAAATATCCGTACAAAGATATTGAAAACGAATTTAATATCAAACGGGAACTGACTATCAATAATTTACCTTTTATTCCAAAAAACTTGGCAACCGCCCTGGAAGGATTCGATTCGGGCAAAATAACAGAGTTTAACGTTTGTGGAGACAACCAGACAATTTACTTGTTTCAAGAATCGACCGGATTTGAAGCTCTGATTTTGCCTGCAGTGAAAGAAAAGGAGAAGGATCCAAAAAAATCTGGACAGAAAAAGAAGTTTTAGGTAAGTTTGAATCTGCTTTTAAGGTAATGCCTTATCAAACACCAGCCGAAAAAGCCTGCTTGCTTAGCTAAACTCAAGCAGGCTTTTTTTATTTGCGGTATTCCCTGACAAAATCAGCATTGCAGTAATCACATAACACCATATTACCAGGATCTATAAGAATCATTTTCATTTAAAACTCTCCGCCAATGTTAAAAAAAGTTGGGGTGCATTTTACCCCAAAAAACTAACTTTAAATTCCGGATTCTCGATCTACTGCATCAGACAAACGTCTATGACCGTTTACCATTTTTTGAAGAAAAAGCATTTGATCTCTTGGATTTACTTTTTCGATATCTTCCAATACCGAGATAACAATATCCCATAATGATTCCGGCTCTTCTTCCTCCGAGAAATTGATAGAGACGATTTCCTTTAATTCATCATGGACGCTTTTGGCCTGTTGCCATGCGTCGGTTAACCTGATTGAAAGGTTTTTTGATGGACTGATAAGGTTTGCAATGGATCCGGCCTTCCCACGGATTTGATCAATTTTTTCTAAGATTTCGTTTTTGTTCATTGTTTCCTTTTTGTTAAGCACATTGACGGCGCTTTCTGACTCGGCTAAAACCGATATTCGGTTTTAGTTGCTCCTATAACGCCGCCAATATGCCCGAGTAATTTTTTGTTTCAGTTTTTTAGCTTCCTGAAAGGGCAAAACAGAATAAACTTTATCTTTTCTGAGTTCCCTGGGCGAATTAAAATTTTTCATTTGGGATAAAATATCCCTAGCATTTTTTTCGATTCTGAAATTTGAAGCCCGATAGATATTATCTTGAAAGTCCTTTAGTTCCCCGCCGCGATAATATTTTACAGGGGTTGAGTCATCATCTTTAGAATATTCTACTATAATAAATGACGCCATTTACACTCCATTTTCGTTTGACAGCCCCGGCAGGCAGCCGCTCACCAATTGGGCGCGGTGGTTTGCATACGCCTTCGCGGGGTTTGGTTGGGTTGGTTAAAATATGCCGTCTAGTCTGAGCAACTCAAATAAATCTGTTTTCTCGAATTTTTCTTTTGAGATAACGATCTGTCGGCCCCTATCAGGAACACATCTATATTCCCTGCCATCTTTAGACAGCCAGAATCTACGGCATCCCCTGTTGTACTCGTATTCCATATCAACGAGCCATTCTGGTTTTTCTGGAATTTCTGGAATTTCTATTCCTTCTTCCTCAAGAATTTTTTTTGCCCGGTCAGTCAAGACAAAATGATACATCCCTGCAGACAATATTTTACCAGAAACGGAACCATCTCTGATCCCGTCGTTAGTCCCGGCTCCATATCCATCTAATGAAGTGGATACCGGGATCATGACTTTGGTTATATCATGATCGAATGAAATCCCTTCTGATACAATCCCTTCAGTAATTTTTTTCGGCCATTCACAGGCCTTGTTTAACTTTTCAATTAAAGATTTCATTTTATCTCCTGTTTGTGTTAATGATTAGTTAGCCGGATTGCTCCGGCCATTTTTAAATAATCTCGTAAGTCATCCCCCGCCTTACCGCATCCCTCGCGGCAGCTTTCAGGCATGCATCATACGATTCTCGGATAATCGTCGTGATCCATCCGTTTTGCCATTTAATTTTAAGTTCGTGCATTGGTTCCTTTTTGATAGCCGGATTGATCCGGTTGTAAAACAAAAAAAGGCGAGCCAATCTCGTTAGAGACCAACTCGCCTTTGATTTGCCCTTTCGGGCTATTCCGTGACGTGGCACTTTCCGGCAGTTCCCGCCGTTAAAATTAATCTTTTTCAGAACCTTCTTCACAGGTTCCGATCATGTTTACGGCAGACATAGCCGCGTACATGTCCTCAAGTGAAGACTTTCTCAAAAAGTCCTCAAACTTTCGACGCATTTTTTTAGCGTCTAAAAAAACTAGTCCTCTCCCAACACAATGAGGAGAACCCTTTAAAAACCTTATTGGAGACGCAATCTCGTCCCCATGGACTTTCAAAAAGTCATCTAAATAATTCCCTTCCGAAGAAGGGTTTAAATTATCGCTCATGTATGAGCGATTAGCGCGGCCCATTTCGTGGGCTACGCAGGAGAGAAAACTGTCATTCCCGAACCATGACATGTTTTCTTTTTCGGAAATTTCACGGATTTCAGAAAAGGTCAAATTGTATTTAGAAATCATATCGCTCCTTTGCCCTTCTGGGCGTTGGTGTGATTCCCGGAATCAGCCGGGCCTGTACTCGATGATCACAACACTCCTTAAATGCTCTGATCATGCCCGGAACTTGTCCGGGCTGGTTGGTTAAGAATTTTTCAAAACCCATTTTCTTGCGGTTGACCATTTAATTCTCAATTCGTTCATAATTTTACTTTTGTGAGCCGGATTGCTCCGGCTTGTTGGTTAAATTAAGATTATTCTGGCTTCTCTATCTTCACAGCTGGCAACAAATTCTTCAGCTTCTTCGATCGTTTCAAAATCAGCGATTTTATTAATTCCATTTTCTGAGTATTCAACTTGATATTTCATTTCAATCTCCTGTTTGAGTTATTAATAATTAAGTTATCTTTACTATTGCTTTTTCTGTGCCAAGTGCCAAAAGAATAATCATAAAAAACTAAACCCTCTATTTACGCTGTTCCGCGAACAGTCAACGAATTCTTGACAGTTGAAAAAATCACCCAATTTCAACCACGATAATCGATTTGATTGATTATCGATTATTGCATGCACGATTTTAATCGATTCTGGCTGATCAATGCTCTAAAATGGACGAAAATCAATCATGACCGTGGACGATTTCAACCACGTGTGATCGATTTTTAATCTGCACCATCAAAAACAGGGGAAACTTGATTTTCTGTGTCAAATGGGTTTAATGTATGATCAACAGATAACTAATCCGAAAAAAAGAGGTTTGAAGTGCCAGACCAGGAAAATAACAGTTCTAACGGACGACCGACAAAATATAAACCAGAATATGACGAGGTTGTTTACAAATTGGCAATGCTTGGATTGATTGATACGGAAATAGCTGAATTCTTTGAAGTTGCTGAATCGACAATCAATTTATGGAAACTGAATCATCCAAGTTTTTCGGAGTCCTTAAATCGTGGAAAGACAATAGCAAATGCTGAAACCGCTGTCAGTCTGTATAAACGGGCGAATGGCTATGAACATGATGATCTGCATATTACTAATTATAAAGGGAAAATAACAAAAACAAAGATCATTAAACATTATCCGCCCGATACTGCAGCTGCAATCTTTTTTTTGAAAAACAGAACGATGAAACAAAGGTCCGCTTGGAAAGATCGAATTGATAACACTCACTCAAGCCCAGAGGGTGGACCTGTTGAAATAATCAAAACCGTTATCGTGGATCCGAAAAAGAAAAGAGAGAAAGAGGAAACTGAATAGAGGCAAGTGCGAATCGATAGATTCTGACATATCTGAATAATCTCTTTTCTTCATTCTGTCAAAAACTGGAAAGTTAATGTGTCAATGATGACCCAATTTATAATTGTTTCACGTGAAACATTGAAAGGAATAAAATGGCAAAATCAATTAGTCCTAATGTGACTAAACAAGAACGTGACTGGATGGCTGAAGACGATCTCAGAACTCTCACCCGTGCAGAAGAAATCAAAGCAGATCGGAAACGGATGGCAGCTGCAAAGAAAGCCGGAACGAGAGTTTTGAAAGAGAAAAAGCAGGAAGTTAAAAGCATCCAGCGGATTGCCAGAGCTCCCAAAACAGTCCCAAAAAAGAAACGGTCAGGAAGTAAAAAATGAAAACAAATCCCTGTGCAGCTTATCTTGCAGCTGGTTCTAGTGGCACGATTCCTGTTAATACAACAGATGATACCGTGAACGTCGGCTTTGTGGTATATGAAGAACGAGAATCTATCATTACAAGAATTCCCGACTTTGATGAAACACCAGCTTTCGAAATAGAATTTCCAGACCCTTCAGTTGCAATTATTCTTTTGTTATCAGATTTGTATCGGTTTTCCGTTAAACTATCGTCCGCAGTCAGAAAAATATTCTATCGCCGTTGTTTCATGAAGCTTAAGACTTACTCTAATTTGAGGTTTAAGCGAAGATGAAAAGCAAACTGCAGAAATCTCTGATCAATCCTGTCCTTGTTATTATCACAGCTGGATTTTTGATGTGGGTCGGATCCACGCTTTTTACAATCTCCGGCAATCAAAGGGAATTGCAGGCAAAAGTAAACAGCATTGAGAAGGATACCGCTTACCTCCGCTCCAGGTTTGACGATCTGGTGGAATCTCCTCCAAACGACAACAAAACAATTGCGGAACTTAGGAAATTTAATGCAGATAAAAAGGCTTACTAGACGATGGGAAAGACGAGTCAGGGATTTCTGTGACGCTAATTATAGTAAAATACCGGTTGAGCCAGGCGATCTCAACGATTATTCGAGGTGTCAAAATGTAGCAACACATTATGCCTTGAAAAATAGCGATGAAAAGCTAGCTGCTGTTATGTACAAACATCAAAGCGATCCTGATTATGCAGTTCACTTCATCAATTTTCGTGACAATCAATTTATTGATAATTCAATTGGTTGGCGTGCTGAGTTTTATGATTATCGCTTTATACGTTGGGTATATAAAAATGAAATGGTGGCTACCGGTGGAATTCTGTTTGATCTCCAAAAGTATTTTGTTTCAATGGCCACCAGGTTGGAAAGAATATTTGGCAAATTAGAAATATGAGATCGATCAGGCGGCATCATTATCAACGATTAAAGAAACAATCAAAGCTATATTGGTACGGAACTATTAAAAATCCTGTGGAAAATAATAGATTGGGCAAGATCGCAGAAACACCTCACCCCTGTTCTTGTATCGGTTGTGGAAATCCGAGAAGACATTTCAAACAGCAAACAAAAAGGGAATTAATGGTAACTGTTCAATTTGATATTGAAGCTGATGGAGTTATTTTATAAATGGAAAGAAGAACATTCATCACAGGAATAGGATTGTTGACCGGAGTTTTTGTTGCTGCTGGTAATGGAATCAAATTGGTTGCCGATACTGCTAAATCAGTATTAGTTGACAAACCCGGGCTTCGAGTTGGAGATGTATTTACAATTGATGGTGTATATTCAGTAAACAATGGAATCAAAAGCTTGACCAAGTTTCATGTTATCAACTCGTCGGTATCAGATCCATGGGATGATTCTAAAAGATTCAGATGTACAGATGGTTATAATTCACCTTTTGGTCTTGAAGAAGAATATCACCCAGATGATTTTGATTGGTAGTAAAAATAAATGGGCAGAGAGTTAAACATCCAAGTTCCCAGGGTTTTTCAGAAACTTGTAACTGCGCCGGCAAGATATAGGGCCGCTTTCGGTGGCCGAAGTTCAGCCAAGTCCCATACTTTTGCTGATCTCATGATCAAAAGGCATATGTTGGCCAGGACTGACAGCATATGCGGTAGAGAATACCAAAAATCCCTCGTCCATTCCGCAAAGCGCTTACTTGAATACAAAATCAGAAAATACCACCTCGAGGATTATTTCAGTATCAAGGACAAACGGATCGATGCCCCATCCGGTGGAATCATTATCTTTGAAGGTATCCGGGATCATACGGCAGATTCTATCAAATCGTTTGAGGGCTTCGATATTTTTTGGGGGGAAGAAGCAAACCGTTTCTCCCAGAAATCGCTTGACCTGATTCGACCAACAATCATCCGCAAGAAAGGCGCTGAGCTTTGGTTTTCCTGGAATCCCTATCTTCCTACCGATCCGGTTGATTTTTTCTTTCGTGGCAATGACAAGTTTGGAAGAAAGATAGAAGGACATGAACCGCCACCCGGAACTGTGATTGCTGAGTCAAATTTCGAGGATAATCCTTTTCTTGATGACAATGCACGAATTGAGATCGCATACGATAGGCAGCGCGATCAGGACAAGTATCTACATATCTGGAAGGGGAAATATTTAAGGCATTCCAAAGCAGCTGTATTCAAAAATTGGAGAGAAGAGGAATTCGAAGCTCCTGCAGATGCAGTGCACAGACTTGGGGCCGACTTTGGATTTGTTCATCCGGCTACACTTGTGAGATCACACATTATCGGAAGAAAGCTTTTTATCGATTATGAAGCATACCAGGTAGGTTGCGAAATACCAAATCTTCCAGATCTCTGGCGGCAAGTTCCCGGTTCTGACAAGTGGCCGATCATTGCTGATTCTGCCAGGCCGGATACTATCAATTACATGCAAAATCATGGCTTCCCAAAGACCTACGGAGTTAAGAAACCATCGATTGCAGAGGGAATAGAATGGCTTAAGAGTTATGAAATAATAGTCCATCCAAGGTGCAAACATACCATTGATGAACTAACCCACTATAAGTACAAAGTTGACGAAAATACCATTGATCCTGTAACAAATGAACCAGAGATCTTGCCGATCATTGAGGACAAAAACAATCACATTATTGACCCATTGAGATATTCCCATGAAGGACACAGGCGGGTACAAAAAGCAAGGGAAAGACAACGACCAACTGAAGAACCGATCCCAACACACACCCCTTATCGTAGCTGAAAACAATGGCCGAAGAATACGAACAGGAAGAGGAAGAAAGCAGTTCGGATTCCCAAGATCTGCTTGAAATACATGAAAAGGCGTTAAGATCCTTCAACCTATCTGTTTCTCAGTCACAGGAAGAGCGGGAACAATGTCTCGAAGATAGACGATTTTATTCCATTCCCGGTGCTCAATGGGAAGGAAAAGTGGGGGAACTCTTCAAAAACAAGCCGCAACTCGAAGTTAACAAAGTACACTCTTCAGTAATCAGGATTTTCAACGAATATAGAGCTAACCGAATCACAGTCGATTACATTTCCAGAGATGGGGTTGATCGCTCAGAGTTGGCCGATACTTGTGACAGATTATACCGTGCTGATGAACAGAAAAGCCAGGCTTCGGAAGCATACGACAACTCATTTGAGGAAGCGGTTGGTGGCGGGATGGGAACGTGGAGATATAGAGCAGATTTAGAAGATGAATTTGATATCGATAACGAATATCAAAGCATTTACATTGAGCCTATTTATGATGCGGATTCGTGTGTTTTTTTCAACGCCGATGCTATGCGGCAGGACAAATCAGATGCAAGGGAATGCTGGGTATTGATTGCCTATACTCATGATTATTACAAGGACAATTTCGATCTTGATTTTGATCCTGCCGCTTGGCCAAAGGAAGTTAATCAATCTAAATTCGATTGGTGTACTCCGGATAAAGTATACATCGCCGAATACTACAAGGTAGAAATCGTCACCGAAGAAGTTCTTGTTTATGTATCCTCGGATGGTGAAAAAGATTATTACACACAAAAAGAACTGGATGATAATCCTTCCATTCCAGAACAACTTGCCCTGTCGCAGTTCACCTTCACAATTAAGAAAAAAAGGAAGCGAAAGCAGATCCATAAATACTTGATGGGTGGTGATAAAATTATCGAAGATTGTGGAATCATCGCCGGCACCGAAATACCGATTGTCCCAATGTATGGAAAGCGCTGGATTGTTGATGGGATCGAGAGAGTGATGGGCCATATCAGATTGGCAAAAGATATCCAGCGCATTAAAAACTCAGAATATTCCAAATTATTTGAGATTTCAGCTCTAAGTTCAGTCGAAAAACCAATCTTTACACCGGAACAAATGGGGAAACATGGTAACATGTGGGCTGCTGACAATATAACAAACTACCCATATTTGTTCATTGAATCAATCACCAATAAAGATGGCGATGAAGCTCCCGCCGGACCTCTTGGATATACAAAAGTTCCTTCCATTCCTCCAGCTCTTGCAGCCCTGCTTGATATTACAGAAAAGGACATGCAGGATATTCTCATCAATCAGAAAGAAGGGGATAAGCTCGTCTCAAACATATCAGGAGAAGCGATCGAGCGTGTTATGAATCGGCTTGACATGCAATCTTTTATTTATATGTCTAATTTTGCGAAGGCGATGAGAAGAGGCGGTCAGATCTGGCTTTCAATGGCAAAAGATATTTACCGGGACAAGGGCCGTAAAATGATGGCACTTGGAAAAGAAAAATCGGTCGATTACATTGAACTGATGAAGCCTATTAAGGATGAAGAAACTGGTAAAACTATCTATAAAAACGATTTTAGAGATGCAAACTTCGAAATCATGGTTGATGTTGGTCCTTCCTTCTCCAGTAGAAAAGCTAAAATTGTAAGAGAATTAACCGAAGTATTGCAAATGACACCGGCAGGACAGAACCAAGAAACAGCGATCATTCTAACCGCTATGATCATGATGAATCTGGATGGTGAAGGAATGCAAGAAATTAGAGAGTATTACCGCTGGAAACTTATCAAACTGGGCGTTGTTCAACCATCCGAAGAAGAACAGAAAAGACTGACCAAAGAAGCCCAGAATTTGAAACCGGATGCAAATGAGGAATATCTCAAAGCAGCCGCTGAAAATGAAAGAGCGAAATCTATCAATTCTGCCGCTGATACTAAGAAAAAGATTGCTGAAATAGAAAAGATCTTGGCTGATGTAACCGAGACCTTGGCAAATATTGACAGAGAAGATGCTCAGGCAGCAATTGACATGGCGGCAAAAATAAACCAATCTGTAACAAGCGGTAACCAACTGTCCGCAAATCAAACAGTTGAGAATACGGGTAACCAGCCAACTCCTTAAGGCTGAGATTATAGGGGTAGAATATGCCAAACGAAAATTTAGAATTTCCAGATGAACTTGATCTCTCATTAGATCCGAATGTTTCTAATGAAGAAATGGATCAAGAAAAAGGTTCAGAAGGTTCTAATGATTCCGAATCTGAAGAAGAACTCATTATTCCAGGTCAAAAGCCGGAGACAGAAGAAGACATTGATAATGATGATCAAACAAAACAGGCACCCGCCTGGGTAAAAAATCTCAGAAAGGAATTCCAAGAAACAAAAAAAATAAACCGTGAACTGAAAAGAAAACTGGAAGAAAGAAATAAGGATGAGTACGAACAGGAAGAGCTTGGTCCTGAACCAAAGTTTGAAGACTTCGATCATGACGAAAAGGATTTTAAAGCAGCTCACAAGGATTGGGTTTTAAAAAGTGAGCGGATTGAACGTCAAAAGGAAGAGCAAAAAAAAGCCGAAGAAGACAGGGAATCAGAATGGAATCAAAAACTGACTGTCTACCATAAGCAAAGAAATGAACTTGCTCTCGAAGATTTTGACGACCTGGCCGCAGAAGTCGAAGCAAAATTGACCGTTCCTCAGATTGGAATGATCATTGATGCAGCTGAAAACTCCGCTCAAGTAATCTCTGTTCTTGGCGCAAATCCTAAAAAATTGGACGAATTGGCAAAAATTAAAAACCCCGTAAAGTTCGCCTTTGCGGTTGGAAAGCTGGAGGCAGTTTTGGGAAAAATACCGCACAGAAAAAATAAAATTCCACCGGAAAAACGGATTGTTGGAAACGCCACTTTATCCGGGGATGTTCATTCAAAAGAATTGGACCGGTTGCGCGATGAAGCTGCAAAGACTGGAGATACATCCAAGTTATTTGCATATAAACGGAAAATGCGCCAATCCGGTAAATAATACCCCTCTGAAATCCTTCAGAGGGAACTGGAGGATTTATGGCAAATGATTTCTCAAAAGAAGAAATCGTGATGTACGAAAGAGTCCTGGAGAGATTTGAGGACCAACTGATTATTTCAAAAATGATTACGAAATATGATGTTGATCCGGTTCAGGCTGAACGTACTAACGATCAAATCTGGGTTCCTCAACCCTATATCGCCACTGCTGAAGATGGCGAAGATGTAACAGACCTCATCAAAGACACCACTCAATTATCCGTCCCTATTACTATCGGTTATAGGAAAAACGTTGCTAGGAAAATGAAGGCTTCGGAATATAGGGATTCTATTCAAGAAAATAGAATTGCTAATGCAGCTATCCAGGGCCTTTCAAGTCAAATTAATGTTGATTGTTTGGACGTAGCTTCCAAACAGGGAACAATTGTTGTAACAAGTGATTCGGCTTCATCTTCCGCGACAGCCACCAAAACCGGTTTCGATAAAATTGCTGAATGTAAATCCAATTTTCTCGAACAGGGAATTCCTAACATGAATAATTATATCATGTTAAGTTCACGTGATTATTCCGGGATGGCTTCTAACCTGGCTGCTAGAACAGTTCAGGATATTTCAAAAACGGCATATGAAAAAGCCTACATCCAAAAGGTTGCAAATTTCGAAGCCTTTGAACTGGATTATGCAAATCAGTGTGCTGCTAATGCAGCAACCGTAACTATTTCGGGAGCTAATCAGTATCACACACCAAAAGCCACTTCAACCGCGACAACTGGCGAGACTGCAAATTATGATAACAGGCGTCAACAGATAACAGTTGATACGACTACTGGCGTTGTTGCCGGTGATGCGTTTACCGTTGCTGATGTTTATGCTGTTCATCATATTACCAAGCAGTCAACTGGTCAGTTGAAAACCTTCCGTGTTATCAGTGTTGATTCTTCAACCAAGATGACGATCAGCCCCCCGTTTATTTCTAACGGAGGCGGTACCGATGCTGAAGAAGCCTACCAAAATATCAATTCGACTCCAGCTGATGGGGCAAGCTTGACATTTTTGAATTCAACAGCAAAACCGATTAATCCGTTTTTCCATAGTGATGCAATGTATATCACACCAGGTACCATTCCTCTGCCAAAGGATTCCGGTGTTAAGGTGCTGCAGGAAACAACGGAAAATGGTTTTCAGTTGACTTATCGTAGGTGGACGACTGGTTTTAACGATAACATCTATTGGAGATGGGACTTTAAATACGGAATCACGATGGTACAGCCAGAAATGGCAGGAATTCTGTTATTTTCTCAAACGTAGGAAGTGAATGTTAATTGATCACTAAATTAACATTAATCTTTTAAATCATGGGAGATTATAAAATATGAGTGCAACAAAAATTTTCCCCTTCGGAACTAAAAAGATAACACTTTCTGCAAATCAGAAAATAACTCTTTTTACCAAAGGGTCCGCAAAGTTATACAAACAGGTTGGATATCCAAATCATCCGAATACTTTCGATTTGGAGACTACTGTTACAAATACAACCTACCTTTCATCAGCTGTGACTTATGAGACTGTTTATAGGATTGATGCCGATGAACACGAGGTGTATTACAGTACCGGTACGGCTCCAACCGTTGAAATACAAGCCCCGGATACTTCAGGAAGTGAATCAACACGGAATATTTCCGGTGAAGATGCGGCACAGGGTGGGGCACTTGCACTTTCCGGTGGTACTTCGAGTACTTCTGCCAATGCCGGTGGGGCTATTACACTGACTGGTGGGACTCCAGGTGCAACCGGTATTGGTGGAGCCATCACGCTTACTTCAGGCGCAGGTGGTTCAACTTCAGGAGCTTCCGGAGCATTGACAATTGCGACCGGGACGACCACGGCAGGAAGTGGAAGCGCAACCGGAGCAATCACTATTCAATCCGGTGCCGGAGCTGCTTCAGCTGCCGCCGTTGCTGGTGGTGCTTCCGGAGCTGTGACCTTAAAATCACAGAACGGTGGTGCCAACACTGGTGGTGCAACAGGCGAAGCCGGTGGAGCTGGAGGAGCGATCACAATTACTGGTGGAACCGGTGGAGCAACTAATTCAACCGGTGCACATGATGGTGGAGCGGGTGCAAGTATTACCTTAACAGCTGGTACCGGTGGCGCTGCAAGTGCTGGAACTGGCGATGGTGGTGCAGGTGGAAATCTTGATCTGACTCCTGGATCCGGTGGAACTTCATCCGGTGGGACTGCAGGATTAACAGGTCATATCAGAAACCGTGGTGTGATAATGAGAACCCAGGCAGCTCCAACTGCTAAAACAACCGCTGTTACCTTAACAGGTGCAGAATTGTTGGGTGAAATTATCACTGGTACCCATGCAGCTGGAGCGGATGTTGATTATACCCTGCCGACCGGTACGAACATGGATGCGGCTGCACAGATGGCAGTAAATGACAGTTTCGACTGGACATTGATCAATCTGTCTGCAGCTGCAGCTGATACAGTTACGGTCACTGCTAACACAGGTCATACTGTTGTTGGGAATGGAATTGTTCAATCGGCTCATTCAACGACCGGTGAATTGTACGGAAACTCCGGACGTTTCAGAACCAGGAAAACAGCCGCGAATACGTTTGTAACTTATCGTATCGCTTAATCAAAAAACAATGCCGGGCTTGCCCCGGCTTTAACATTTTGAGGAAAAAATGAACCAAAAGCAGATAAAACTGGCGAATAAAGTCGAAAATGAAAAACCGCAAACAATGGGCGAGACAATGCAAAGGGAACTGGATTTCCAAAGGAAACTGCAAAAAGAATCTGAGCAGATTATTGAAAATTGCCGTCAGACCATTGCGGAACGGTTAAGGATTGTGAACCAAACCGAAGGAGCGATTGCCGTTTTATCTGCCATTTTGAACAAACACACTCCAGCTGAAGCTAAAAATAATGCCAGCAAAAATGCGGAAATTGTCGGGAAAGAACAAGGGCAAGGTTAGGGTCTCGACCTCTGGAGGCGTCAAGGCAAAAGCAACGACACCAGCCAAAGGTAAAAAACTTGTCAAGCTCCTCAATGCCATAGATCATGGCTGGAAACCGACAAAGAAAAAACAGGAAAATCTAAAAAAAGGAAATAATTATGTCAATCATGCTCTATAAATACCCTGGACCTGGAAAGGGAAAGCACTTTCTCCACAAAATTCATGTCGATTACATTGTGATTGAACCAAAGGATCTGGATGAATATCTTGATCAGGGCTGGGAAAGATCTCCAAAAAAAGCAAAAGAATTATATGAAAAGGTGGTTTCTGGTGAATTATTCCCGGAAAAAACTAAAAACGATAATCAAGTGAATGCCGACGCTCAGGCGGATAAGGAAGTTAAAGATTTGGGCGATTTTGAGATGAAAACAGAGGTAATTGAACCTGAAGATAAAGTCGAATCTGACAACCCTGAATCAGAGAATGACGTTGAACATTTGTTTGATCCTGAGGCAAAAAAAGTAGATTTAGACTCAAAACCAACTTTTGGTCAAGAGTTGGAAGCTGAAACCGAAGCAAGACCAGAGGTCACGGAAGATGATTTTCCACTTTCCGAAAATGACTATCTTTCCGCATATGATCAGAGTGATCAGGAAGAAAATGACTCCAAACCCGTCGAAGAAAAAGAAGCACCAAAAAAACATGGGCGCAAAAATAAAAGTAAACAATGAGCTGGACCAAAAGACAATTTGTGATTCAGGCTTTTGATTCAATCGGCTTCGGGTCAGACGAATTTGATATTGGTGTTGACAGCCTTCAATCTGCCCTTGTTAAAATGGAAGCCATGGTTGCAATATGGGCTGGAAAGGGGATAAACATTAAATATCCCTTAGCAAGTGAACCAGAAAATGCAAGCCTGGACACAGAAACGAATGTTCCCAGCGCCGCAAATGAAGCCATTTATCTTAATTTGGCTTTAAGAATAGCAGGAAGCCACGGGAAAACAATAACAGCCGATTTGAGAGCCGGTGCCAAATATTCCTATAAAGAGATGATGGCTTTTGCCGTTTCACAAGAAATACCTACTATGCAAATGCCCGAAACAACCCCATTAGGTGCTGGATATAAATCATGGCGAAGTACAAGAAGACCATTTGTTAGTTTGCCGGATGATGATCCACTTTCTATTGATAAGGATGGAAAACTTGATTTTAGGGAGAAATAAAACATGGGTAGTGCAATCAATCGGTTAACAACAACCGACAGCATGAATTCATCCGATATTATTCCAAAGTGGGATGGAAATGACAGCGATGATCGGGGAATTTCATATGCAAACTTACTCACCGAATTAAATGCAGATTTAACCTTTCCCGGGTCATCCAGAAAACCGGAATTTACGAAGCAATATTCTACGCCAACTGCAGGGGCAACTATAACCGTAACAGATGGTGCTGATGATGATTCCAATATGTGGCTTATTATTACACCGGCTGGAACTCTGGCGACCTTAACAATTAAACTGCCTGCTGTTGCCGATTTGGTTGATTTACAAGAAATGCTTATTTATTGCTCCCAGGAAATCACAGCTTTAACTATTGATGTTAATGGGGCAACGGCAGTGATCAACGGACCTTCCGCATTGGCAGCAAATCAGACATTCAAACTAAAATACGATTCCCAGTCAATGAACTGGTATAACATCCAAGCACCCGCTTAACATGCAAATTCCTCTATTAAATGGAATTTATACAGCTCAGAATTCGGATTACAGGACATCTTATCCGGTAAATTTGATCCCTGTGCCAAAGCCCACTGGAATTGCTAATGGATATTTAAGACCAGCATGGGGTCTTGTTTCCAATGGTACCGGTCCTGGAATTGGCAGAGGTGGAATCAATTGGAAAGGTGTATTATATCGTGTGATTGGTAATGATTTGGTCAGTATTGATAGTTCTGGGAACGTTACAACAGTAGAACTTTTTGGATTAAGGTCTTCAATTAATGTTGGGGCAGGACCACAAAAGCCACATTCTGATGGAACTTATGTTTGGGTACCAAACTATACTGATGGAACGGTATCAAGAATAACAATAGCCACAAGCGCCGTTTCAACAATAGCGGTAGGAACGAATCCAATTGCATGTTTTTCAGATACAACCTATTGCTGGGTCAGTAATTTCGGTTCAAACAATGTTACCAGAATAACTATTGCGACTAGCGCAACAGCCAATATCGCAGTTGGGAATGCCCCGGTTGGGATTTATTCTGATGCTTCTTCCGTTTGGGTTGCTAATAGCGGATCTGATACTGTATCAAAAATTGATATTGGCACAAGCGCGGTTACAGACACCATTTCCGTTGGTGATACTCCATGGGGATTAGACGGAGATGGAACCTTTATTTTCGTGGCTAATAGCGGGAGCGGATCAAATACAATCAGTAAGATTTTGAATACAACTGTTCTTTCTACAATATTGGTAGGAACAACTCCAAAATGGCTCTACTCCGATTCAAGTAATGTTTATGTTTCAAATAATGGAAATGATACTGTATCAAAAGTTGACGTGGCCACCGATCAGATTTTATCGACAATTTCGGTTGGTCAAGATCCACTAGACATTTATTCGGATGGAACTTATGTCTATGTAATTTGTGAGGGCGACGATAAAATTAATCGAATCACCATCGCAACCGAATATATATCCTTAATTGCTGTTGGGGATACTCCCAAGGGTTTTGTGATTGATTCGACTTATTTCTGGGTGACAAACTTTGCCGATGATGATGTTACCAGGTTTATCAAAGCTTCCAATAGCTCAATTTCGGGAAGTGATCTTGCAACGTTTGATTACTCTTCTGACTATCTTTCATTAAGTGCGAACAATAAGCTTTGGTTGTATGACGGCACAGATTTGAAGCAGGTCACAGATGCAGACTTAGGAACCGTTATTGACCATATCTATGTTGATGGGTATTTCATGACAACAGACGGTACTTACCTGATTGTCACTGAATTGGCTGATCCCTTTTCGGTGGACCCTGCCAAATACGGAAGCTCTGAAGCGGATCCGGATTCGATCAAAGCACTTTTAAAAATAAGGAATGAACCCTACGCCTTAAATAGATATACTATAGAAGCTTATGACAATGTTGGTGGATCAGGTTTTCCTTTTGCAAGAATCGAAACTTCCCAAATAGAAAAAGGAACCCTGGGAACTCAAACTTGTTGTGTTTTCCTTGAAAGAATAGCTTTTCTAGGAAGTGGCAGGAACGAATCTCCTTCTATTTATCTCGGATATAATGGGATAACCGAGAAAATAGCTACCAGGGAAATAGATTTGATTCTAAAGGAGTATACGGAAACCGAATTATCGACAGTACTCTTAGAATCTGTTCTGGATGAAAATCATCAATTTTTGTTTGTCCACCTTCCCAATGAAGCGCTTGTTTTTGATGGCGCTGCGAGTTCTGATACCGATACTAAGGTTTGGTTTCATCTCACAAGCTCATTAACCGAAACTAAAAGCCAATATCTCGCTAGAAATTTCATATGGGTTTACGATAAGTGGATGATTGAGGATCCGAGTTCAACTAAAATAGGATATATCACCAGCGATTCCGCTAACCATTATTCAAACCCTGTTAGGTGGGAATTTCAAACATTGATTATTTACAATCAGGCAAAGGGGGCGGTCTTACATCAATTGGAACTAGTGGGGTTAACGGGTAGGAATGCCGCCGATACCGAAACGAAGGCATGGACAGAATACTCCATTGATGGTGAAACATGGTCATCAGCAAAACCGGCAAAACTGGGAAAAATCGGAAACAGAAATAAAAGGGCCGTATTTTTCAAACAGGGGAAAATGAGACAACAGAGAATGCAAAAATTTTGGGGTAACTCCATTGCAAATTTTACAATAGCAGCTTTAGAAGCTGAAATGGAAGGTTTGGATGCCTAGTAATAAACTCGGATTACGAAGAGATCAACTTTTAAAAATTAGTTCCGATCCTGACGTGATTAGGCAAATTGAAAAATTGTTTAAGGCTGTTAATGATTTATCAAGGGATTGGTGCTTTTTAACTTTGTCTACAAGTCAAACGGTTAATTTGACCGGTAATAATCATATACAATGGGATGTTATACAAAAAAGTGGTACATTTGACGTTTATAAAGATGATCTATCGACACCAAGTGATTGGGGAAGCGATACAGGACAAGATCTAGGAATTGTCGAGCTGAAAGCAAAAAAAACATATAAAATTAAATCGGGAGTTGGTTTCTCAGCTTCGAGTCCTGGGTATGTTAACTATATTTGTTATGATCGGACTAATTCAGTTAATAGAGGAATATTAGCCCAAGCCATTGCTCCAAGTTATAGCTCCAATGACACAATTACTCCTTTTTCCTTCGCTAAGATTACTCCAACTGCAGATATAAAAATAGAAACGAGAATCATTTCACAAGCAAATGTCACAAGCATCGGTTATGCATATTGCATGATAGAACAAATAAAAAATGAGGATTAAAAATTGATAGAAAAATTAATTTTACAGCATAATCAAACAGAATGTCCCGTCATTCACAGCTTTGGACCTGGAATTTACATCAGAGAAGTAACTTTTTTTAAAGGCATTTTTGTTATTGGACACCGACAAAAAAAAGAACATCTCAACATCATGCTTTCTGGTAAAATTGCGATGATTGACGAAAAAACCTTACAAGTAAATGAAATAACGGCACCACTAAGATTTGTTGGTAAACCTGGCCGTAAAATGGGGTATGTGATTGAAACTTGTACCTGGTTAAATGTCTATTCGACTGATGAAACAGATATTGAAAAACTTGAAGAAATGTTTCTGGATAAAAGCGATGATTGGAAAGAGAACAATCGAGAAATCGAAAGGCTATCTGCAATTATAACTCAATCGGATCGCGATGATTTTCAATTATTTCTCAATGAAGTCAAAAGAACCGATGAAGAATATTCTCTAAATTATGCCAAATTCAAAGAAATTGATGGATATGTACAGACTATTAGGGATTCAGCAATCCATGGAAAAGGCGTTTTCTCAAGTCTTAAGATAAAGGAAAATGAAATTATTTGTCCAGTCTCAATCGATGGAAAACTCACCCAATTTGGACGGTATGTGAATCATTCCATCTATCCCAGCTGTAGACTTAAAAAAGTTGGCGATAATGTTTTTTTAAAGTCAAACTGTGAAATCCCGGGTTGTATTGGCTCAACCAAAGGAACCGAATTAACGATCAATTATAGGTTTTAACATGTCAGGCGCAGCGGTAGCAGTAGGAGCGGCAATAGTAATCTCAGGTTATATGCAATCCGAAGCTCAGAAAAAAGCGGCAGAAAATGCGGCAGACGCTCAGGACGAGGGGACAAAAGCCGCAATTGCAGAACAAAGACGACAATTCGAGGCAATTCAGAATTTACTTAAACCATATGTTGAATCTGGGAAAACATCACTTACAGCGCAGATGGCATTGGCAGGATTAGCCGGTCCTGAATCCCAGCAAAATGCAATTAGTCAGATTGAAAATTCACCTATTTTTAACTCATTGGTAAAGCAGGGCGAACAGGGAATTTTACAAAATGCGTCTGCAACCGGAGGTTTAAGAGGTGGAAATATCCAATCTGTTTTAGCTCAATATCGACCAGCAATGCTTAAAACTGAAATTGAAGATCAATATAATCGATTAGCTTCTATTTCTCAGTTGGGGCAAGCTTCTGCAGCCGGTACAGCTACGGCAGGAACTCAACTGTCAGGCAATGTATCAAATCTATTGTTATCTGCTGGAAATGCACGAGCTCAACAAGCATTATTAACAGGAGCCGCCGACGCTAAATTATGGGGAAGTGTTGGAAATGCAGCCGGTTTCCTGTATGGAGCTAATCAAAATTCCAATCGTAACTTTTAAAAGGTTAAAGACATGCCCATAAATTATGCAGATTATTTTGCCGGGATAAAGACTCCCATTGAAACAGCGATGCAGGGTTATTCTTTAGCCTTATCGGGTGAAAACGCTGCTGAACAGCGAAAAATGAGAGAAATGCAACAGGAAGCAGCAAAGCAAAAGCAGGAAAAAATTAAAAAAGAACAGGATGCAGCTATATCTCTTCAAAAGGAATTAACCGCTCTGACCCAAAAAGAATATGATAACCCTAAACAAAAACTTCAAGACTATTACGATGTTATCACCAGAAACCCTTCTCTTGCCGAGCACTTGAAATATGTAACTCAACCCCTTTCGGAAGAAGTCAAAAACGCCAACGCTGCCAAGTCTCTTAGTGTCTATACCGCTCTTCAGAATGATATGCCGGAAAAGGCAAAGGAAATGCTAATTGAAAATAAGGAAGCAGCAAAGAATTCCGGAAATGAAGAAGAGGCCCAGATGATGCAGGGTTTGGTGGACATGATTGATAATGGTAACACGGAAGCCGCAAAGACAGGATCTGCCCTTTATGCCTCTTATGTGATGGGTCCGGAAAAGACAATTGAAAACTTCACCAAAATTCAGGAAGAGCTGAGAAAACAGGCCCGTGAAGGTTATGAGATCAAGAAAATTGAAAAGCAACTCGAAGCAATGGAATCCGGCGAAATTCCTAAGGATCCTGAAAAGATGTTTGAGGCTGAAAACGGTCTCAGAAAAGAATATGCGGGGCAAACCAAAGATTTCACCACAATTGAACAAGCATACGGTAGAATAAAAGCGGTCGATGCATCACCGGCTGGTGATATTGCATTAATCTTTAATTACATGAAAATGCTTGATCCTAATTCTGTTGTAAGAGAATCGGAATATGCAACCGCCGAGAATGCCGCTGGAGTTCCGGAACGTATAAAAGTCCAATATAACAAACTTTTGAGCGGTGAAAAGTTGGGTCCGGAACAAAGAAAAGATTTTAAAACTCAATCCGGAAAACTTTTCGAAAGCTCAAAAGAACGTGAGAAGGACGTTAGAGAAAAGCTGGTAAAGATTGCCAAACAATATGGTTTAAATGAGAAAAACATTTTTTACGTAGAACCAGAACAGGTTCAGGGGGGAACAGAGCAATCTGGCAATGCCTCTCCGGAAGTTCTTGATAAAATTAAAAACCGTAGCTATATGAGATTCGCTGAATAATGGCAACCTTAGAAGAAAAACTTTATAACGCTTATAGCTCGGGTCAAATGAACGAAAGCGAAAAAGCCCAGTATGAAGCGGATATCAATTCCGGTCTGATAGGCTTGCCTCCTGGAATCTCATTAAAAAATTCAAAAGTCCCTGATTTAATGACTGGCCCGTTCAAATCATCCGGAACAGAAGCAAAGTTTCAATCATGGTATAAAGAGGTTTCTAATCAGTATGATCTAAATCCTGATCCGGACGATCCGCTACATTTCTATGATTATAGATCGGCCTATCTTGCTGGGGCAAAACCAGATAAAAACGGTCATTGGCCTTCTGAATTTAAACGCGAAGGTCATCCGAGATTAATTTTAAATGGAATAGACACGAGAACAGGAGAAAAAGTATCAGAAGATGCAAGAAGCAATATGCCAGGTTTAAAAATTCCCCAAATTTTACAAAAATTCCCCCAAAAGGTCATTGAAGCCTACAGAACCGGTAAGATGTCGGAGGAGGAAAAAAGGCAATTTGAACAGGATTTGAATGCACTTTCTGGTATTCCAAATATTGCTACCTCATTCGAGAAAAAACCAGGTGAATTAGGTTTGGTTGAGATGATTACCGGAAAAGAAAGAACAACGCCGGAAATTGAAGCGACAAAAGATATTACCCTCATGCCCGAGATGAACAGCCTTTCCTTTGATTCGGTTGTTAATGTCCTGGGTTATTTTGTTTCCGATCCAAATGAAGCCGCAAAGATAATAAAATCAAGCAATCCTGGAGTTGTTGTAACAAAAGACGCCAAAGGTAATTTAATGTTACAATCGGCGATTGATGGAAAAAAATACGGAATTAAACCGGGATTCCAGCCAAGTGACATCCCAAAAACTCTTGGCGGGATGGGAATCTATATGATGACAGGTGGTAAAGGAGGACCATTACTTCAAGCTGCAAAAACGGGAATTGTCCAGACAGGAATAGAAGCAGGTCAGGCATTAGCCGGTGGTGAATTTGACGCCGAACAAATACCGATTGCTGCTGGAATGGAATACCTCGGAGGAAAGGCTTTTGGGAAAACTGGCGCTGAAGCCGGACAAATGGCAGGTAAAAAAACTGGAGCCGAAGCAACTAAAGATTTGGTTTCTACTACAAGACAGGCTATTTCCGGAAAAGAAAAAGCATTAAAAGTACTGGCAGAAGAAGCCGCCCCGGATCAAAAAACAATCCAGGCTGCTGAAAGATTAGGCATCGCTCAGTATCTCCAACCCGATCATGTATCGACAAACCAGACCTATCGAGAAATTGCTCAGGCTATAAAATCAATTCCCGGATCAGAAGCAAGAGCAGTAGAACTAAAAGGATATGAAGAGATTGGAAAAAAAGCAGATGATTTGATCAAAGAATTCGGTGGTACCAGGGATTTGAGCCAACTTGATATGACCATCAAAGGAAGGCTTAACGACACTATTGAATCCCTAGAGAAAAAATCCAGTGCCATCTACAAAAAAATCAATAATAAGATTCCCCCCAAAACCGAAGCCCCAGCAACCAATACGATTGAATGGATAGAAGGTCAGATCGATGAACTTGGAGGGATTGAAAATCTTACCAGCGAAGAAAAATTGCTTTATAAACGGTTAAAACCTCAACCAGAACTGACAAAAACGGGAAAAGTAAAAATGAAGGGAGGGAAACCAGTTTATTCAAAACAACCGTCTTATGCCCTACTCGACAGAACCAGGAAAGAAATTGGTACCGGTTTTAGAAAAAAACAAGGTGTTTTTAAGGATGCTGATTCCGGGATGCTTAAAAAGCTTTATAACCTTCTTTCAGATGATCAACAGGTCATTGCTCAAAAACTTGGCGCAGGTGAAGAATTTAGTCTGGCAAAAAAAACTGTAGCATTGAGAAAAGGCGTTGAAGATGATATGAAGGCTATTTATGGAAAGAACCTTCAAAAATCATTGGTTGGTGATCTTTCCAAATCCGTTAAAAAGCTTTCTCAAGGAGATGTTACTGCGTTTAACAAATTACTTAAGGCTACTCCAGAGGATATGAGGCAGGAATTAACCGCTTCCGGTTTGTCATCCGCTTTTGGGGTCACTGCCAAAAATGGTCAATTAAGTTTTAGCAGTTATTCGAAATGGTATGAAGGGCTACTTAGAAATAAAAAAGCTTACAACACTTTAATGGTCAATCTCCCAAAAGAGGCAAGAAAAGGATTATCTAATCTCTACCGAGTATCGAGAGGAATTGCCAGGGCTTCTAAAGAACGCATAACAACAGGAAGATCAAACATACTCAGCGATTTACAGGGAGCCGATAACCTGATTAAAGACATCTACCAAACAAGCAAAAAGGCCGCTATTTACGTAACTGCGAGAAAAGCATTGAGACCTACTGGAATGGTTGGAGAAGGTTTAAGTATTGGATTAGCCAATATTTTAACCAAGGGCAAAAACAATACTGTCAGAGCTGCCGACAAGCTGATATCTTCCCCCGAGTTTATCTATTTAACCAGAAATATCGGGGATAGAAAGGAAGCGGGGGCCATTAGAAGATTAGCAAAAAGTAAACCCTTTAGTGCCTTCATTAAAAAAGTTGCTCCCGATCTTAGCGAAAAAGGGAAAATTGATTGGATTATGAGCTCTATTCAAGTTGGTCGTCAACAATTAACACAAGAGGAAGAATAACATGGCAACAGCATATTTGGGAGTTGTTAGTCCTTTCGCTATTTTCATTGATCCGAGAACGGGTAAACCTTTAGAATCAGGTTATATCTATATCGGGGCTGCTAACTATGATGCAGAAGCAAACCCTTTGACAACTTATTGGGATTCTGATTTGACAATAACTGCCCCACAGCCAATAAGAACACTATCCGGTTTCATGGTTAGAAAAGGAACTCCGACAAATGTTTATATTGCAGAACTTGGATTTAGCATTACGGTAAAAGATAAAAACAAAAATGTTTTATATCGCGCATTCAATGTAACGGCAACCCCTTCCAATATTCTGGATGAAGACGACTTTGCAAGTGATAGTGCCATAAACGCTCCATCTCAACAAAGCGCAAAGGCTTATATTTCATCCGGAACTATAACAATGACAAATAAAACTCTTGCAAGTCCTATTATAAACACGCCAATTATGAGCTCTCCCGTTATAACGGGGGGAACCTTAAACGGAGGCGGGGCTCTAACGGTTGATTCTGATGAGCTTAACCAGTTGGACGGGTTAACTGTAGACGGAACCTCCAATGGAGATATAGTGACTAAGCGGGGAAACGAAGGATTATTGATACCTATAGCCTATGGAAGGGTAGAATATACAGGAAGTATTACAGCAAGTAAGGGTGTAAATTCTGTTGTGCAAGGAAGTACAGGTTTTGTAACTGTAAATTTAAGTAGTACTATAGCATCAAATAATACTATAGTCGTTGTAAGTGGCGAGCATTATTCAATAAATGCTGCTGGTTATTATAACAATACAAGTAGTGTAATGATAACTACCTATACCATTGGTGCTGGATATTCATTTGCTGCATTTAATTTTGTAGTATTTAAAACTGCGGCCTAGAATTTAAACGCTATTGGTATTGTAAGTTTTGGTCCGTATCCGCGTTGATAATTGTGAATAACGGCTAAACACTCAATTGTCAAGAATGATCCAATCCAACCGGATCGAAATTTGGTTGGAAGTGCCCAGGTAACAAAGGTATGAGCGATTATTGCAGCGCCAATGTAGAGATTAATCTTCTCTTGACTAGGCTCAGAGCCCAACCAGGGATTTGATTCTTTAACTTTCTTGGAACGGAATTCTTTTGTTTGCATCCAGTCAATGACTGTTACCGAGATGTAAGCAGCTTGAAGTTTTATTTGTTGTTTTGATAATGGAGTGAACCATTCATAAGCTTGGCAGGACATCGAAATGATACAAAGAATGCTTGCTAAAAAAAATGATTTAATATTCATGACTGTTCTTTAATTTCCTCCATCTTTAACTTCGTTGATCAAAGCCTCAACCGTTCCCTTTCTCACTTCACTTTTTAAGCACCCGATGAACATAACAGGATTTTTTTCTGCATTCTTCTTATCAATACTAATTATCTGATCTATGGTCAGATAATCGCCTTCATCTCGATAGAAATTCGGGCTTGTTTCATATTCGAATTCAATCGTTATCTTTGCTTTCAGTTTTATTGCCATCTTTTGCTAGCCTGATAAATTCAAAGACGGTCGGAACTAAATCGTCCTGAACGGTTAAGTGCTCCGGCATATCATTTCTTTCATAAACACATTTAAAGCCCTTTTCAGTCATCACTTGTAAAACCTGATATGGACCTTTTCCGGGCCTGAAAGCAATATTCTGGTCAATCAAATATTGCTTGAAATCCTCAAGTTTCGACTTGTGCAATGTGCATCTATTTGCCATTTCTTCCCCAGATTTTAACTCTTTATCGAGTCCAGTTGTTTCGACGGTTGTTTTATAACAGTAATCGATTCCAAGATCCCAACCACAAGCAAAGCCTTTTGCATAAGATTCCTCGTAAACCTCAAGATAAAATTCCTGAAGACAATCGGACAAAGTATCCTGGCTTATTCCAGGAGCTTCTGTGCATCGCTTGATATATTCATTAGCACGCTCAGCGCGTTCTTTGAACGATTTCATTCGCTAATTCCTCCGAGAATACTTCGTGAGCATGGGCTCTATTATAAAGCTTCATCGCTTCAGTTATTGCGTTTTGACGTTCGACAGATTGAGTTTTAAAGATCCTCCGGAAGTCCTTCCAGATCTCCCTTTCAGCAACACAGGTGAATGTTGTATATTTTACTTTATCGAATGGTACCGGCATATCAGTCCTTCTTTTTTAGTTTAAAAAATCTGCAGATTTGAGCAACTGCAATGAATAAATTTGCGAAATTCTTTGAATAGTCCTTTGAATCAGTATCAAACATACCAAACTGATGGTTAACTTCATGCCACTTACAGACTTGAAGATGAATGCATTCAAAACAGCTATCGTTTGCTTTTTTAGTCTCCATGATCCCCATATCTGGTAAGTATTTCTTTAAACCTCTCCTTTTGATCAGAGCAAAGTTCACGGAATGACACATTCTCAATTTTCTGATCTTTCTTAAGTTCTTCTTCAATCAATTTAATAAATGTTTCGATTTCCAATTTCAATTCCCTAACTCGAACCTTATCATCTAAAGCAATCATTCGTTCTTCAACAATTGCTTTTTCAAGCTTTTCAATCTTCTTTTCATAGTCTTTACACAACGGGCAATCTTCACCGTCCATGAATGTTGAAAATTCTTGCATGACCCCTCTTGTTGTTGGGTGGAGCGGTTTAGGGATTCGAACCCCGATTGAATTATCACGATTTCCACGTCTAAAAATCGAGGAGCTCTCAATCTCTGCCAATCAGAACCACTCCATTTTTCCATTAATTGTTGGGTGGAGCGGGCAGGGCTGGATACCTGCTTGCTATATTCGAGAGGACGTTTGCAACCGTTTAGCAGCTCCCTCACTCGCGATAATTCTGCCACCACTCCATATTTTTCTGACATGTTAGTTAGATCGTAAATCAATATTTTTAATCATGCAATACTCTTTTTGTATCTTATATATCTTTTTAGTATTGACATAGTATCTTTTTCGAGGTTAACTCAGTTTAACGAATTTCAAACAACCAATTATAAACCTAAAAAGGAAAATCATGAATGAAGAACAGTTGGAGAGAGGGAACGTTTTAACGGACAGAATGAAAACCTTAAAGAAAAAAATTGAGAATTTTAAAAAGATGGAATCTGGAGATTATGTATTCGTCAGGTTTCATGGCTTTAATGCCGATCTCTCTGAGCAAACTCTGAATAACATCAAACAGATTTGCATTGCAGAAATGGAGAACAAGCTACAGGAATTGGAAAAGGAGTTCTCCAATCTTTAATTTTTGTTTAACCCTTTATACATGGAGATTTTTTAAACATGAGAATTGAAATCGCAAACATTTCTTTTGAAAATTTCAAAGGATTTGATAACAAAAGCTTTGAGCTTTTCCCCGGGAGAAACATTTTGATAGGGGACAATGAGACAGGAAAAACCACGTTTGCGGATGGTCCTACCTGGCTCATTGACGGAAAAGACAGCCTTGGAAAAGAACGGTTTGATATTAAACCATTAGATAAAAATGGAGAACCCCTTCATAATTTGACCTATTCTGTTGCTGCCCAGTTCAGGCGTGATGATGAACTGGTTCCCGCAATATCCAGATCTGTCACTGAAGTTTGGACAAAACCGAGAAAACAGAGAACAAAGCAACTCACCTCTCACAAAACAGCTTTCATCATTGGATCGGATGTTGATGTCAGTCCAACTAATTTTCAATCTTTTGCCCGTGAAAATCTCAGGGGAGACGACTATAAATTAGTTTCCGATCCCCGTTATTTTCCCAGCCTTCCAACTCAGAAGAGACGTGATTTATTGACGAAGATTGCGGACCTTACCGAAGAAGAAAAAGACAAAATTATTTCCTCGATCGGTGACCTGAAAACGAAAATCGGTAAACGATCGGTTGAGCAAGTAAAGAAGATTTACCAGCAGAGAAAAAAAGTGTTAGACGATTCCGACACGATAGATGGGAATAATTTTCAGTCAATTCCCGCCGTTTTGAAAAATATCAAGGAAAGACTTGATAATTTTGGCGCCATTCAGGATAAAAAGCTGCTGGAAAAAGCTGTCGTTGATGCTGAAAATCTGATTGAAAAATATCAGACCGAAATTGACAGAATAAAAACGGGTGACTCTGGAGTTAATGAAAAGCTGAAGGAACTTAACCAGAGGCTTACCACCATCACTAATGAATTTTACGCTGAAAAGGGAAAGCAGACACGATTCGAATCTGCAAGGCAGGAAGATATCAGAAACTTACAGAATGATATCTCTACGCTGAATCAGGAGATATCTGATCATCTGGATCTCGTAAGAGATCTTTTGAAGCAATGGGAAACGGTAAAAGTAGAGCAATTAGTCCAGGATAAGCTTTGTTTCAACTGTAAACAGCCGCTCCCTGATGGAATGCTCACTTCGATTGATGACTTCAACGAACACAAATCGACTCGCCTTTCTGAAATTGAAAAGAGAGGTCAGGACGCAGAAAACGAAATCAAAGCCTTGCGGGAAAAGGTCAAGGAAAAAGAAAAGGAGCTTGAAGAACTGCAGAAAATTGAGCCTTATGAAATTGTGAAACAGGATAAATCTCCGGAAATGTCAAAAATTCAAGCTGAGATTAATCATCTTATCGAGAAAAAAGGTGAAGTTGAGATTCCAGACGAATTAACCCACAATTTGGAAATGGCCAAAAATGAGCTTAAAAGGGCTCAGGAATCAGTTTCAGAATTCACCGTTCTTGAGGATCAAAGAAAAGAATATGAGGAAAAGACAGCCATACATAAAAAACTGGCTGCGGAATATAACCTCATTTCGGAATTTTTTGACCTTGCCGAAAAATACGAACATAAGATTGCAGAGGAAACCGAAAAGAAGGTTAACAAACTGTTCAAAATTGCGAAGTTTAGAATGTTCCGAAAACAGATGAATGGTGAACTCGATTTTCGCTGTGATATTCTTGGGCCGAATGGCGATGATTTTTACACCAATGTTAATAGTGGAACAAAAATCAAAATTGGATTGGATATCATTAAAGTTCTTCAAAAACACCTCGACCTTTACGTTCCCATTATCATTGACAACGCCGAAAGCGTTTCCAACATTCCGGAAATGGATTGTCAGGTAATCGAACTGTACAAGTGTTCCTGGGAAAAATCTCTGGAAAAGGCATTTGCCGTTGATTGGTTTGGGAATTATATTTCGGAAAAGACCTTCCAAAGTTTGGACGGCACTCTCGCCGGAAAATGCCAATTATTAGTTGATCAAGAAGCATAGGAGATTAGAAAAATATGGCTAATCAACAACAAGTTACGAAACAATCCAGGAATATAATTGATGCCCTACAAAAGGTGTTGACTATTCCACGGGTAAAATCCCAGTTCGAAAATGCCCTTGGTAAACACCAAGACGTTTTCTTCGCTTCTTTGATCGATATTGTCTCAGGGGACACAAAACTTCAGCTTTGTGAACCTGCCGCAATTATTAGAGAAGCACTAAGAGCAGCCCTGCTCAAGCTTCCTTTAAATAAATCCCTTGGATTTGCTTACATCCTTCCATTCAAAAACGGGAAGTTGTCAAAGAGACTTGGCTATGATGTTTATGAGCCAACTTTTATTCCAGGTTATAAGGGAGACGTTCAGCTGGTTCAGCGAACATCCATGTTGAAAAAGATTAACATGGGGTGCCTTTATGAGGGCCAGACGGTTAAAGAAGATTTGCTGTCTGGAGATTTGACTTTTGGCGGTGAAGCGAAATCCGAAAAAGAGACTCACTACTTTGCCTACTTTGAATTGACTAACGGATTTTCCAAGGCAGAATGCTGGTCAAAAGAAAAGGTGATTAAACATGCCCAAAGGTATAGTCCTGGGTATCGGGCAAAGGTTGATTCATGGGTGAACAATTTTAAGGAAATGGCTTGCAAAACAGTGCTGAATCATATTTTAGATATTTATGCCCCCAAAAGTGTTGATTTTCTGTTTTCGCAAGAAGCACCTATTTTACTTGGAAAAGAAGAGAATCCATTTGATGGGGATGATAACGGAAATCAAAACGATGATTCTACCCCTCCAAATCAAGAACCGAATCAAGAACAAAACCAGGAACAAACAGGTCAGACCCAGGAAGATGCTCAAAACGTTGAAAACAGGAAACCGGGATTCGGTCAGACTGTGAATCAATAAATAATTTTATTCCTTAATTTTTTACACTCGGAAATACGATGATTAATTTCGTATTTCCACTAAATAAAAAGGAAATTCATGGAAAACATTGAACAAAATGAACTAAATCAGGAAGAAGTTGTTGTATATGACACCGAAACGACAGACCTACCGGATTGGAAGAACAAGAGCGATGGAGAAAATCAACCTCACCTCGTTTCTCTGACTGCCATTCGTTGTAACAAGGAAACCGGTGAAGAAATCCAGAGAATCAGCCTGATTGTTGCATCTGAAGGCTGGGAAAGTACTGAAAAGGCTTTTGAAAGACATAGAATTACGAAGGAATATTCTCAAAAAGTTGGATTGCCTGAAGCATTTATTGTTCAGACATTTCTTGATCTTTGCAGAGGATGTTCAACAGTTGCCCAAAATTGGTATTTTGATTACCGAATGATCAGGATCCAGCTGAAACGCTATGGATTTTCTCAAGATGTTATTGATGGATGGAAAGATAAAACCCACGAATGTACTATGAAAATGGCGAAACCCATAATGGAGTTACCGCCGTTCAACAAACGCTGGGGATGGAAAAATCCAAATTTGACAGAAGCTTATAAGTATTTCACCGGAAAAGATTTGGGAGAAGAAGCCCACAATTCCAGATTTGATGCTGAAGCCTGCCGGGAAATCTACTTTGCAATTCGGAAGCTTGAAAAAAAATCTGTGGTGGATGCTGAATTTGATGATTTGAAAACGGAAACTGCGAACTTTAAGCATGATCCACTTCCCGATCCGGATCTTGAAACTGATGACGGGATTGAATTTTAATTTTTAAACATAAGGCAATTATGGCAAGTCAAAGGCGCTCAATTTGGGAAATCCGCTTTTATCGACTCAAAGAACTTCTCCTTCAGAAAAGAGATGTTATTGAACGGAAAGCGGGAAGAATGACTTTATCAGAAGAAATTACCCAGCAGGATGTGAACAACCTCAATTCAAGACATCAGGTTGTTGATGAACTGATAGAAAAAGCCGGTAAAATCGAAACTTCCAAAGCGAACCGAATATTTTTGGAGAGGGATTTCGAATGAAAAAATTTAAAATTAAAAAAGTTAAATATAAACCTGCCACATATAACGGAAAACCTGTTCGTTTATTATCCGGTCATATGGTCTATTCAGGAACAATTCAAGTTCTTGTCAATGAAGTCCCCAAAGCTTCCGACTTTGAATTCAAAAGAATCGGAAAATTTCTGTTTGCTGAAAGAGATGGATTTGTAAAGATCTTCAAGCACGAGCCTGGGAGCAAAGATGGATTCGGGGGATGGGAATTAACCTTGAATGTTGGAGGTGATAGAATTACATACAAGGGTTGTCTTTGGGACCCAATGGGATTTGATGATATGTCGAACGTTCCTGAATATCGATCTGTTTCGATTACGGATGATCCTGAAGTGATGAAGGTTGGTTACACCTTTTACAGTGGTTATGTTACTAAAAAGCTCTACGAAAAGCTTTGTAAAAAAGCCGGGGTTAAATTGTTAGTTGGGAGTAGATCATGAAGATATTAGGCGAAGCAAAAAACCGCAAATATATCTGTGAAGTCAGCCACCAGGAGCTTGAAAAATTCCTTAACCAATACTATGGGAATTTAAAAAGCCTATCTCCTGGCGATGAAATTGATCTTGGAAAGGGTTATAATTTTTTATCAGAAACGAAATCCGCTGTGGGTAAAGTCCAGGATTTTATTGAATCTAACAAATTAATAATCGAGGCCATAATAAATGGCGTTAATTTGATGGGAAGAAATGAAAATCATATCGATAGCAAGTAGCAGTTTAGGCTGCTGTTACCTGGTAGATTTTGGGAAACATCAGATCATTCTTGAGTCTGGTGTTTCCGTGGATAAAATCAGAAGGGCAGAAGGTTTTGATTTTTCGAAAGTCGCTGCCTGTCTTGTTTCCCATGTCCACCAGGATCACTGCAAGTATGTTCCAGAGATTTCAAAACTTGCGATTCCTATCTTCTCAACAGAAGAGGTTTCGGAACGGTTTCACTCTTCCATTGTCAATATTATTGAGCCCGGTGAATCTCTCAGAATTAACAATAATTTATATCTGGAAGTTCACGGAATGACCCATGATGCTCAATGCCTTGGTTTTGAAGTGCAGCATTATAAAAATGTATCTGATTCGGGATTCATGACAAAAGATGAGGTTTTGTTATATGTCACGGATACCGGAGAACTTGAAATTGAAATTCCCGGGCTCACCCACTTAATGATTGAGACAAACTACGCTTTTGATTTGCTGGTAGAGTCGACCAGGGATAAATCATCACTTGGCAGGGTTTTTGATGGTCACCTTGAGATAAATATAGCCATCGAATTTGCCAAGAAACATTTGAAAACACTGAAACAGATTTACCTCTTACACTTATCAGACGCCCATTCCGATGCCGAAAGATTTCAAAGCATGATGGCAAGAGCAACGGGCGTTCCTGTTTATATTGCTGATAAATAAAAAGCATAATTATGAAACCATGTGGCTGTATTCCATGTTCCGAGTGCGAAGGATCCGGAACGGTATGGATTTCTTTCTCTGGTGAATATTTGGGAAATAACAAATGTGATGATCTGGACGATCTGGAAACATGCCCAGCTTGTGAAGGAACCGGGCTAAGTCAAATCTGTGATTCATGCAGGGAACAATATTTTGAAGAGGATTAGTAATGTTTAAAGCTCCAGAACAATTCAGATATAGGAAAGGCGTGCTTGGCACAACAGAAAAAAATGGAAATAATGGTTTGTTTTTGCTTCCACATTTTGGGGTGATGCTTTTCTGTGTTTGTGGAGACGGTGAAGGATGGGAACATGTTTCGATCAGTATCAAGGATCGCAAACTGACAAAGGACATCAAACGTTGTCCGACCTGGCAGGAAATGTGTTATGTTAAAAGTGCTTTCTGGTCTAATGATGAGGCTGTGATTCAGATTCATCCCAAACTCGAAGATTATGTTGACTATCATCCATTCACCTTGCATCTCTGGAAACCTAAAAATCAACCCATTCCATTACCGCCGGCGGTAATGGTTGGGCCTCAAGAATAAAAAAATGGACAAATCAGCTTACATTTCAAAGGATGGCCTCTATCGATATTGTTTAACTAGAATATGGGATAGAGAAAAACCGTTTGTTTGTTTCATCGGCTTAAATCCATCAACTGCAGATGCCGAAAATGATGATCAAACAATGAGAAAGGAAATAAACTATGCCGATTCATGGGGATATGGTGGGCTCTATAAGGCTAATCTATTCGCATTCAGGACCAAAGAGCCAAAGGTTATGAAGAAAGCAATTGACCCAATTGGGCCAGAAAATGATTTTTGGATAACGGCGGCGGTTTCATTGTGCGACCTTGTGTTATTTGCATGGGGAAATGATGGTTTATTTATGGATAGAGGAATACAGGTTGTTGATATGATCAAAGCAGAACGAAAGGTCTATTGCCTGACTAAAACAAAATTAGGGCAACCTGGTCATACGCTATATTTGAAAAAAGATCTTAAACCGATTGAATTTTAAGTTACACTATAACAAATAAAACAATGGAAACATTAAAAGATAGAGTTGATAAACTCTGCGACAAGATTTATACAGGAGCTCCTGAAATTACTAAGGGGGAGATGAGGGAAGAGATTGAAGCTGCTTTGATTTCCGAGCGGGATCTTATCCGGGAAAAGCTTTTAAAAGTATTTGAAGAAGATGTTTTACATTTCCCAGATAAATTTGAAGAGCTTTTAGAAATTAAAGCTTTCATGGAACGATGGAATGATTTCAAAGGAGCGATAAAGATTACCTACGATGAAAATAGAAAAATTACTCTCAATGGGACGGACGCGCTTATGATTCTCAAAGCTGTTGAAAATTTTAAACCTCCATTCTGGACTTAAAAATAATGACACTACAAAACATTTCCCCTGAAGTCGTTAATTCCTGCCCTCATTGTGGAGGTAAAACAGGCGTAAAATTCTATCAGCATGCTTACGCAAGGTTTTCTGTCAATTGGGGCAATGGAATATCAAACAAGCGGCTTATATCTTATAAAATCACGGGAACTGAAACCAGGACAGTTGTTTGTGAGGATTGCGGTAAGCGGTTCCGATTGATAGAACCTTTTCCGAAATAACTAAACATGAACCAACCTTATTCAAACAAAAGAATTATTCAAAAAGATACATGGTCTTGCTATGCCTGTGTTGCTGCAATGATAACGGGAAAACCAGTCGAAGATGTTTTTAATTTTTTAGGTCATGACGGATCAGGGTTTGATGAAAAATCTTCTCATCCAGAAAAAAGACGTGGAATTAGTACCATAGAAATAATTCAATATTTATCTGAGCACAGGTATTCTTTAGGGGAATGGGCTGTTTTTAAGGATCATCCAATAAATTTGGCTCATTTTAATAGTATTGAATTAAACCTTATAATTGAGGGTACTAAAGCAGTAATCATTGTCGAATCGCAGCGATTGAAAAACTGTCACCATGTTATTTATTGGGATGGATTTCATATTTTTGATCCGAATCCATTGCAGAAGGATTTACCTTCATTATCCGAGTACAAAGTAATTCAATTTATTCCCATATTATATCATCAGGAGGATTGATGGCTTTTACAATTATAAAACATAGAAAAAAAGGCAAACCAAGAAGACCCCGTAAAATTATAGATGGCGTTGAGCATGCCCAATGCAAATGTGGAAATTGGACGATTCCAGATAAATATCGATACATCATTTGTGACGATTGCAGAGAAAAAAGAAAGCTCAGCCGTAGAAAAAATAAGGGCGAAAAAGTCAAATTCGAATGGACAAAATTAAAGCACGGAAGAAAAAAAGTTATTGTAGATAAAAACTTTAAAATCACTCAGGAGGAAATTGATAAAGCTATTCAGAAATATTTAAATTCAGGTGGTAAAATAACGAAATTACAAGTCGGGGACACAATTACAGAATTTCCATCCGGTTATTTGGAAGTCCACGAATTTTTGATGGAACCATAATGTACTACAAAGGAAAAACTAAGCGGAAATATTCGATAGAGTGTCCGAATGCCGCCACCATTGAAGATCTGAAAAACCGTCTTGCCGATCGGGATATGTCACCGAAACAGTTTTTTGATACCTATTATCGAAAGTTCGATCAGGAGATGGGATATTCCGATTTCTGCAGAATGGTCAATTGGGATGATATTGTTAATCTGCATTTGATTGATGCCATCAATGATTTCATTGAGGATTGTTTTTAGCTTGACAGGGTGTTTTTTTGTCATGTAATGTTCGACTGTGATTTTAACTATAAAACAGGATTATCATGATATTGACTAGAAAAAATGCTTCTGAAAAGTTGCCAGAAGTCAGGGAAAAGTTAGGATTAACTCAAGAAAAACTTGCTGAAAAAACAAAAATCCAAAGACAAACCATTGGGAGAATTGAAGCCGGAGGAATCCCAAGAGCTGTGACAGTTTTCAAAATCAACGAATACTTAAAGCTTTTTCCCGAAGAATAATGATTCATGGAAACTGGGTTCCAATCCATAAAGGATTTGCCAAATTTTTACCATTGGATCGGCCTTATGGGGAACATGAAGCTATGCTATCTGTATCCATCGATTATGACAACGATAAGTCTGTTTCTGTGACTGGATATGCAACTCAATGGAAATGGTCCCGTACAAAAGTTAATGCATTTTTTGAACGCTATGGAATTGAGATTGAATACAAAAACGATACCAAAATATTGCAAAAACAAAAAGGACAGATCAAAAAACAGAAAAAAGACAGAAAAGAAACAGAAAAAGGACAGATAAGATTCATTGATAGTAAGGTTTCACAAGATTTGAAAGACAGAAAAAAAGCAGAAGAAGAACAGAAAAAAAGCAGATCAAAAGACACTACTATAGATCCTATTTTAGATCCTGATCCTGATCCTGATTTAAATACTAAAGTCGAATTTGTTGTCCAGTATTTGAATAAAAAAGCCAGTACCAATTATAAATCTACAACTAAGAAAACAATTTCCTTGATTAAAGCACGAATCAAAGAAGGTTATGTTGGAAAGGACTTTATGGCGGTGATTGATAAGAAAACAGCCGAATGGATCGGGACGGAGCACGAAAAGTATTTGAGACCGGAAACATTGTTCGGAAACAAATTCGAAGGTTATCTAAATCAAAAAATAAACCCTAAAAAACCTCAAACAATAAAAGAACA
>Ga0307445_10000075_pt1 | contig 41619 bp, 52 predicted proteins | sample SalMarSW160330MG_FD_202147 | JGI IMG/M metagenome (GOLD analysis project Ga0307445, IMG submission 202147) | Salt marsh sediment microbial communities from the Plum Island Ecosystem LTER, Massachusetts, United States - SW1603-30 | ecosystem: Environmental > Aquatic > Marine > Intertidal zone >... | reverse complement strand
TAAGTGACGTGATGAATTCTGGATCGTTTTCCAGTTTCAAGAAAGCTTCCTTGTCGACCCCTTCTGGCATGGAAATCTTGACAGTTATGTATGGATTTATTATCTTCTCTATTTTCGATTGGACTTTCTCAAATTTCTCAATTTTTTCAGAATCTTTTTCGGTCATAATATCACCGATAAGATTGTTATGTACAACGTAGCTATTAGGAGTTGCAGTATCACCAGCGGACCGAACCGGCGGAACCATTCGCCCCAGCGTATGGCCTTACCTTGCTTCTTCATTATTCCAAGCGTGATTATGTTGGACGCGGAGCCTATCGGCGTGAGGGATCCCCCCAAGTTGGCGCCGAATACTATGGCCCAGCCTAAAATTTTGAGTGAGAAACCAGTGGCGACGGACACATGCTCCATTATGGGTATAAGCGTAAGGGTCATTGGAATGTTATCTATGATAGCTGAGGGTATACCGCTTACCCACACGATCAAAATTGAGGTGACGGAGTGATTGAAGGACAGTATTTGCACGATGTCGTTGGCTACGCTGGCTATTACTCCACTTCTCTCCAGTCCGCCTACTACGATGTAGAAGGATGTCAAGAAGAAGATGGTACCCCAGTCTATGCCAGCGAATATAGATTCAGGTTCCTGCCCGCCTAGAACCAGCATTGCGATGGCGCCAGCGATGGCTATTAGACCTATCGGCATATTGATTGAGTCTTCGAATATGAAGAGAACTACCACGATTATGAAAACCGCAGCTGCCCTGTAAAAGAGGCTTCTGTTCTCAACCACTGACCACGGGTCCACTTCAATCTGCACTTCCTGCTCTGCGCCATATTCCTTCTTCAGTTTGCGGCTTATGACCAAAATTGAAACCAGTGAAAGTATCAAGGTCAAAGGTCCAGTGATAGTCAAAAACTCGATGAAGCCTATCTTTAGCTGAGCCGCCACTATTAAGTTGGGGATAGAGCTTATCATAAGCGTGAGGCCGCCCACGTTAGACATGAGGGTTTCATGAAGAAGCGTTTGCGTGGGGTCGGTTCCAAACTTTTTCGCCAGAGAAATCGTCAACGCACCTATGATGATCATTGTGGTGATGTTTGATATTACCGCGCTGAAAAGGATAGTCAAGACTATGAAGACGAGGGATACTCTGCGGAAGCCTCCGCCGACGGCTCTCGCTATGCTCAGACCTAAGAACTCGAAGAAACCCGTTCGTGAAACCGTTTCAGCTAAAATCATTACTCCGATGACCAAGAGCACCGTATTGATGTTTACAAAGCCGATCAGTTCGTTGATTATGTTTTGGCCAGTGAAAAGGCCGTATTCGAGCCCGAAGAGTATGGTGAGTAATGCTCCGAGTAAGGCGGCTACGCTTCGGTGGTACCTGCCGGTTATGAGAATGATTAGTATAAGTAAAAAAAGGAGGGAAAAAATAGGTACCAGAGTCACTCTTTCTCGCCTTCGGCTGCTTTCTTCCTGCGTTCTTGTCTGATGTGCTTGGCGTCTTCTATTAGTTTTTCCCTCAAAGCGCGCGCCACTTCCAGCGCAACCTCTTTTTTTTGTTGGCTTTTTGATTTGGATTAAATTTTAATCCCCAAACCCAAACCCGTTCGCATGCGCACGTGTATGTACGTATACGTTCGTGTACGTACGCGCGTGTGTGTGCCCCCGTGTGCTTTATCGCCCGCCCGCCTGCACGCCCGCTCTCACCCCTGCACAACAAAAAAACACACACGCAACACGTGCAATAAACGTAACCCAATTCCGTTAAAATTGAAAGCTCTGAATTAGAGCACCACAAATTATTATAGGCTATGAGATAAGATTGTATTTTTGGGGATAATTATTGCCCTTAGAAGACTATCTCATGCCCAATGAGAATATTCGATATCAGAGTGATTTTGACGTAATATACGGAGACAAAGCATACACAGTTGTTTTAACTGATATCAGGTTGATTCTTTATTCTCGGAGAGGTTTGCTATTTAAAAGTGATGATGTAGTAACTGAGGCAATCAGAGATATTCAAGGTATAAAATACAAAGAAACAGGCGCTATATTCAAAAGTTCGTATCTGGAAATTCTAAGCAGATCCAGAATCGTTCTTTCTGGAAACCGTGCAGCATTAAAAACGCTATATCAAAGACTGTTGCCTTTCCTTTCGCCTGAACTTAGAGCACCACAAGTTCCTTATCCTCCAATGCCACCTATGTATACTCAACAGCCGATGCCTCAACCGAATTATGGGCAGCAAAGATTTTGTCCTGACTGCGGAATAGAACTTTCATCCAACGAGAGATTCTGTCATAACTGTGGGAAACAACTGGGTTAGGGTAAAATGGAAAGCCGACGTTTTCAAGGATATAATTGTGATTTAGCAGAATTACAGGACAAAATAGAAATCTACTTCGCATGAAGGAATTACAGAGTTACAAATTTTCACAAGGACACTACTTACTTAACGCAAGCGTACAAAAAGGAGATGGGCGATAAGGCAATCATAGTAAAAATGGTGGGCATCCCTCGCGAGTTTAATGTTTCAATAGGATTTGGAGCTCGTATAAAGAATATACAAAACGCTATATTAGAAAAAATACCGTTACAGACAAAACTACTGCTGGGCGACCCCTCATTAGAAAAGAATTATTGGAATTATTTTGCTACTCAAGCTGATTTAAAAAGAAACACTCACGGACTAAAAAGAACACAAGTTACAGCGTTTTCTCCTGTTTGGCGAGAAAGAGAAATAGTGAAAGAAATTGAAGTAATATATTGTAGATATTGCGGAGCAAAAAACAATGCTCGAATGACGTCCTGTACTGAGTGCGGAGCAAAGCTGCATTAACTAAGAGTCATCGACCTTTTTCAAAAGTATAACGAAAGCAAAATAACAATCGAATCATGTGATTTTATTATACTTTTTATATTTCCCTTGTATCTTGTTGATTGGATACTTCTTTTCATTGTTTTTTAATTTTTCCAATAGTGTTTCAGAAATGTCAATTCCAAGTCTGTTTGAAAGAGCGATAGCGTAATTGAATACGTCTGCAAGTTCGTATCTTACTTCATTAAATTCTTTTGGCTTAATTAGAAGCTGATCAATTTCTGTGTCACTTAGCCATTGGAAGCGTTCCAGAAGTTCTGCAGTTTCTATACTTAATGAAATGGCTAGATCTTTTGGGTTGTGATACTTGAGCCAATCACGTTCTTGACTGAATTTTAGAACAGCTTTCTTGAGCTGATCAACAGTTGTTTTATCATCAGAATTTTTTGACATTTCATTTTCTCCTAAATTTTTCTCTTCAACATTTCGGTTAGAGCGCCATATAACATGCTTTTTCTTCGCTCGATAGCTTTATCATTGGAAATTTGTCTAAGCTCTTTTTCCAATTGGACACTTGAGTCTCTGAAGAATGGGAGTAAAACAAGCTTGGGTTCTGCAATTAGATTTGTTATTGAATTAGGCTGGTATTTTATGACGCTCATTTTTGTCCTATTTTTTAAATAGTCGCCTATCTCTTCTCCTTTGTAGCTTCCATCTTTAATTTCAGAATCAAGGCCATAATGCCAAATCACTTGGAGTTCTGAATTTTGTTCTGGAAATTTTAGTAGATTATGTTCCCATTGTGCAACGAATTCTTCTTTGTCTTTTGCTATACTTTTATTCCACAAGCCAGCTGTTAGGTCAAATAGTATTTTTCCTTTCATATTGGGATATTTTTTGGACAGCGGTGTTAAGTCTAGTTGGTAGTCGAAGTCAGTTTCACCATATTTGGTGTCGTAGGTTTTTGCTATCATGGAGATTTTTGTTGCTCGCTTTAGGAAGATTGAATCCAGAATGCTTTTTTTGTTGCCAGTTGAAAATTCCAAGTCTAAGTAGTCTTGACCAAAAATGTCGAGCAAGACTTGGCAAATTGTTGTGGCTGTTCCAATTTCTTGCATAAATACCCAGCCATTTTCAATTATTGTATTTGCAGGGATGTCCATAAGAGAATATTTTTGTCTTCGGAAAGAAGACCCCAAAAAGCTTGATTATCAGTGGGCACATGCATTTTTCTGCGTTTATCATTTTTAAAGACATTTTTCGCAAAAAAGATTCTTGGCTTTCTAGAAAAAGGATCTGATATCTCGTGAATTTCATTAAGTAAAAGTTTTGTGGGAATAATGTGGAACTGGTCTTGGCTGAAGCCTGAATGAACCATTTTTTTAACATCAGGGAGATTTGGGCGAGGAATACTCCAAGAACTGCCCCAGTTATCGTGCCATTTAGTTGCGGCCTCTCTTCCTTTCGTGAAAAGCTTATTCCAGAACTTATTCCAAGCTGTTGGATCGATGAAAAATATTTTATTGGGTTTGTAGGTTAGCCATATTCGCCATTTGTCTTGTTCGTTTTTTTTCCAAGAAATGTCTTCGATTTCAGCTGTGAATGCTGGAATTCTCTTTGAAGAATATTTAAAGATATAAAGCATTTGTGGATTAGCGTCAAGTATGCCTTCCGATTTTAATGTCATTATTACATTTTCTTTGTGGATAATTTTTGACGAATAAAATTGATCGAATGATGATTCTATCTCACCAGAGAGGTAGTGGAGAATCTGGATTATTTTCTTAAAGCCTGTTGTGCCCCAATCCCAACAAAGAGGCTTGTCTTTTGATCCAATGTATCCTTTTTTTGATCCATCGGGTGTCCCAAATAAATCCACTAAGTCGCTTCTGTAGTAACTTTCTCTTTCTAAGAGATTGTAGACTGAAATCAGAAAATCTTTTGTTAGCAACAATCCTTGAACACCTTCCTGAATCCTTTAACGACGCCAACAGCGTTACAGCAGTCTTTTGGATTCGCCCACAAGTCTCTGAAAGCTTCATAATTCTCATCTGAGTCGTAACAAACAGAAAAAGGCACCCTTGCGTCTTTACATATTTCATTTATTGCTTCATAATACAATCTGACTTCCGCAGAGGAGTAGTAATAGCAGTTCCCTTTCTTTAACTGGAAAAAGCGTTTAAGCTCATTAGGTTCCAAACCAAGTGCTTGACTCACGGGTCTGATGCTTCCAAACGGTAACCTAACGAATCCTGCAATAAGCGTATGCTTGCCTTTTGTGTCGGTTGGCGCATTTTCAAATATGTCTAGTATAATTTTAGGTAAGTTCAAATTGAAAATTGGCAAAACAGTCTTACACTCTTCTATAGCCATAGCCAAGAGAGCAACTCCTCCAAGGTTTGTTTTATTCTTCAAATTTGTCAATGTTTGGTCAGGAAACATCGGAAACATTGGATTAATTCTGACGGCGGTGAAGAATCCCTCCTGTACCAAACCTTTCAATGCCTCTAGTCTTTTGCTTGTAGGTGGAGCTCGACGTTCCAACCTTTTGGAGATAGCATCATCTGCTGAAGTGATGCTGAATTGAATGAGAAGATTCTCCTTATTCTCTCTCATTGCCTCGACATATTCAACATCAGCTATGAGATCACTTTTTGTCACGATTTGAGCAGGATATTTTGCCTCGGTTAAAATCTTCAGCAGTTCCAAACCAGTGTGAGTTCTTGATTCCATGTATCTTTGAAAGCAATCTGTTACCGCGCCTATTCTCAATGGAATTTTTTGAACCAAGAGAGACCTGATTTGCTTCCATTTTTTTCCACTCCCATTAACACAATTAGGTTTTTTAAGGGGTAGGTCAATAAGCATTTCTCAAGCATTCGGGATCGGCTACCCTCGGAAATGGATGCCTAATGTTACTGCTGTTATTCCAACCTCCAACTATCATCTGTGCTCTTGCATAGCAATAGCAACAATCATGATCGCAACCGCTACCATAAACGTCAAGACGAAGCGGATATGAACATCGCTCAGCTTCATTCTCCTGAAGCTTCAGTGCAGATTTGTAAGGAGCGTATGTGATTTTAATCCCCAACAGATAATTATTTGCTCCCATTATTACAATTTTTCTAACAAGCATGCGACAAGAAAAAGCTAATCAGCGGTTTTGTACGCTTTCTTGATGAGCCTACGCCATCGTAGAAAAGCGCTAATCTCTTGGTCTTGCCTGCCTTCACACCGCACAATCCTTGGTGAGGCTTTATTCCCCTTGCTAGATACTCTCAGCGTTGACGCACCCTTAATCAACTGCATAAGCACCCACTTTTTCAACCCAGCGTTCCCAGACAACACAGCAACCCAAGCCATAATCTTCGTGTTTTCTTCCCAAATTACCGTCTTGTTAAAGAGAACATGGTAGTGGTCTCTGCTTGACTTCAAGATTATGTACCCACCCAGTCTGAAGTGTTTCATGGCTTTTTCTGCCCAGTACTTCACCTTCCTAAACAGCTCGCCGTCGAAGTCAAGCTTAACCGTCGTCCTGTCCGAATACCCAAAAATGGGTTTACGACTCGATTTCTTTCTCAACCCAAACCCCCTCCACACCGTAACGGTAAGGAGCACGCAGAAACTCCCTCGCCGACACAGTCACAAACCGCTGTCTGTTGCTTGGCACCACACGATGAGCACTCGGATAGCTCGGTACAGGTCTCTTCCGCATCCACAAACTCAAACGCACCTACAACCACAAAACAGACACATTCACCATAAACATAAGCTACCAAACCGCCATCAACACGCAGACCCCACGCACACGAGCAGTCGCAGAAGCACTCGGACTCGGCACAGACCCAGCAGAACGCTTCACACTCTACGACAACCTAAAAATCCGCATACGCCCCACAGAAATCGTCCTCATCACAGGCGTCAGCGGCTCATGGACCATACCCCAAATAACCATCTCCCAAAACAACACGTTCTCAGCCATATGGGTAGGCATAGGCGGCACCTTCGGAAACACCCTCATCCAAACAGGAACCGAACAAGACTGCATAAACGGCGTAGCCACCTACTCCGCCTGGTACGAACTTCTGCCCGACGTTTCTACAACTATACAGACAATGACCATCTCTCCAGACGACAAGATCACCGCGTCAATCACCCTCTCAGACTCCACCCTCAACGTATGGACCATATCTCTAAGCGACTTGACAAACGGTCAAAGCTTCACACAAACCTTCCTCTACGATTCAACCCGACTCTCCGCCGAATGGGTCGTTGAAAGACCCCTTGTCGATAGCACGTTAAGTCAACTAGCCGATTTCGGCAGCATAACCTTTACCAACTGCAGCATGGAAGTAAACAACAAATCAGAAAACCTGGGCAATTTACCTTTAACCAAGATTCTGCTGTCTAACAGCAAGAAAATTCAGCTCGTTGAAGTGTCCAACATCAGCAGTGACGGCGCAGGCTTCACAATAAAATACCTGTTCATGCAATAATCCTGAGAATTCGCATACATGCACACACGTCACACTTGTTGTTGTCTAAGCGCAGTCACATATTCTCATATGCAGCCGATGCGAAACACTATCGTAAGCAGTTACTTTTGATTTAGGAGGTGATTGAATGTTATTTGAAGCAACCCACACTCATCCCGCCGCTATGTGCCCTCTGCTCAAAGCCGAAGGAAAAGAAATGCTTAAGAAACTATTTTCCGCCGAAAACATAAAGAAAGCAGGAGTCGAAATAAAGGCGGCGTACCTTAGCTGCCCAAAAGATTCAGCGGCAGACCACAAAGGCTTCTTCACCATGGAAGCGGATAACGCAACAGCCATAAAGGATTACTTCGGCGCGATGTCCGTTGAAGTGAGACCTGTTCAGCCATTAAGCGAAATTGCCAAAATGCTGTAGACGCTCATGTCTGCAACTTTTTTTACCTAAATGTCTTTTTCCTTTTTTAGAATAGCTAAAACGGCGTCATATCATTCTTTTCCCATGAAAAACCCACACAGCTTTCAAAGGACGTAACATTTAACTCCTCGAAGATGTGTCGCAGCTCATCAATAACCTTTCCTTCTTCACCCTTATCACAAAAGACGATTAACACAAGGTTATGCGCTCCATAAGTTCGCCACAGCATCTTGACTTTTGCAAGTTTTATGAGCGTCGCAACAGCTCTTTCCTCATTTTTAGGTTCAACGTTTATCCCGAAGTTAATGACAACACGCCCAAGTTTCTCAAAATCTAAAGCAATGCGTATCTGACGTGTAATAACTTTCTCTTTTTCGAGATTCACCACTCGTCTATAAACTGTACTGCGTGTAACACCGCATCTTTGAGCCAACGCCTCATATGAGCCTATGCCTTTCGCCATCTCCTGAATTATTTTCATGTTCAACTCATCTAAACCCTGAAAAAAATCCACCTCCGCGTATAAAATTATGCACGAACATTGATTAATTGTTTGTGTTTGTTGCGTCAGCTAACTATAAGTTGGATAGTGTTGTTGGCATTTCAATTCATAGGGGCAACTCTATTGAGTATCCTTAAACGTATCTCATTTGAAGAAATCCTGAACGCTGCTGAAACGGTGTGGGTAAATCGAACGACTGCTAAGAAGGTGGCTCAGGCAGCTTTCGAAATAATTACCAAAACTTCCAAAAACAAAGTTACCTTTTTTAATGGGCGATCATCTAAAAGCATCCTCGGCGGCCTGTTCTACCTTTTAGGATTCAGGTATAGCAACGTGAAAACTCAGAAAAAGATTGCGGCACAATTAGGCACAACTGACGTTACCGTAAGAGTTACTTACCGTAAATGGCTAGAGGAGTTCCCCGACTTATTTCCAGATGCAATCGGCAAACTTTCAGAAAGTGGGCAATACTTTTCCTCAAACGACGATACACAAGGCCACTTCAAAACGAGGGCGCATTTTGAGCATTAAAAACATGGATGATTTAAATAAACTTCTGTTGAAGACGATTAACGAAACCACTTGCTATTGTTTAGGCGACAAGAGTGCCTGGCTCACCTTCAATTATTTGGACAAAAGAGGCATCCCTGAAAAAGACATCCCGAAAAAACTGGATGTTTTCGCTATGGAACTTGAGAACTTTATTGGAACTAAAGACAGAACAGGTTTGGGACCAGCGCAAATGCTTGAAAAGGCAGTTGTCGCAGTGTTCTGCATGAAATTAAAAATCAACTGTCAGGTGGATAGTTCTCAGAGTTTTCCTGATCAAATTCGGAAAATTAAAGAAGAGTACCTTAATCGGCTTCCTTAAAAAACACGTGCTGAGTGGCCGATTTTCTCACCTTACAAGTAGTCATTAGTTGGCGGTGCAAAGTTTTTTCTATCGCCTAGTCACAACCAGCTGATTCGGCTAACTTAAAAGGCTCATGCACAAATAGCATTATCCGTGGTTAAAACTTGACACGCGAGTTCATACTTTTCTCACGTTCCGGAAAAACCGCTCCAGTCTTCAGCAGCCTCCACGACGCAGGCCGCCTCGACATCGTTCACGAATGCATCGTTGCAAGCCTCTTCCTTTCGCATGGCTTACGCAAAAACGTCGTCTTCCACGCCATCTTAAACGGACCACCCAATCCGCCCCTTCACATTCAAATCAACGGCGCCAGCCTTTATGATGTGCGCACGGGCATGGATACTTGGCAACAAATCCTCAAAAAGGTAGTTGCTGGGAAAACTCATCCGGGAATAACCACAAGCAAAACAGGCTTCGAAGCGCTTTTGAAGGCGAAAGCGAAAACCGCGCGGATCTGGGTTCTTGAAGAAGGCGGAAAAAACGTGGCAGAAACACCGCTACCTGAAGATTCAGTGTTCGTCTTAGGCGACCATGTAGGCTTACCCAAAAAAGCCGAAGTGTTTGCGCTCAGGTACGGCGAAAAAATAAGTTTGGGAAAACAGCCTTACCTCGCCGCTTCATGCATAACCATACTGAACTATCTGCTGGACTGCCAAGTCAAATCATGCTTTTGAAGTGCTCCCAACCCCGCGCTTCAATCACGCGTTTCTCGCCGTCCACATCCAGCAGCATCTGCTTGTCTCTCGTAACCTTGCCAATAGGCAACAAGCGCCCGCTCGCTGCCTCCACAGCCGTTTCTGCAGCAGCCCAGCGCTTAGGCTTAACGGTTATAACAAGCTCATATTCTTCCCCGCCGTAAAGAGCCAGCTCCAACGGGTCAAGCCCATTATACTCAGCGAAACATCGAACCTCATCCGCCACGGGCACGCTGTTAACCACAAACCCCACCCCGCTCATCCGCGCAAGCTCGTACAAGCTCCACGCTAACCCGTCACTGGAATCCATTGACGCTGAAACCGCACCTGAACCGCAAAGCGCCAAACCCTCCTGTAGCCTAGCTTTAGGCATGCAAACGGAACGTAAAAGCACCTCACGCAAATCCTTTGAAGCAGCGTAACCATCCAAGAGCAGCCTCAAACCTGCAGCCGTCTTGCCGAAAAAACCGGTGACAGCCACAATGTCCCCCGGCTTGGCGCCGTTGCGCAGCATAAGCGTTTTGCGTTTTGCGGTTCCGAAAAGCGATATCGCCATAATCAGGTCCGACGCCTCATTGGTGTCGCCTCCCACCACGTAGGCGCCGTACTCGCGTGCGCCAGCATTTAACCCTCGGGCAATCTCATCCACTTCTTTTCGCATAAGATGCCTAGGTAACCCAAGAGACACAAGCACCGCAACGGGTTCCACGCCTTTAGCTGCAAAATCGCTGATGTTCATGACTATGGCTTTACGCGCGGCTTGCCAAAGGCTCATACCTCGGGGCACATCAGTCTTGCCCACGAGCATGTCAGTCTTTAAAACGGCAACCTGCCCTTTGCCGAGGTTCACTGCGGAAACGTCGTCCCCGAAAGGCACAGGCGAACTAGGCATGGCGGTCAATCGGCTTTGAATAAGCTTAATTATCTTGTGTTCGCCTAGGTCGCTTGAGCGACTTCTATCCGGTTTGCCCGCCCTCGCTTTTTTCAATTACCCAAACCTCCACCCAAAAAGACATCTTACACCACACGCAGTTTTAGTTTAAGACGACGGAGCCTTTTAAAATTGACGCTGAAGGCACGAACGTTCCGAACATTTAAAAATGTGCGCACAAAAATGAATTAGGCGATTGTGATGGGTGCCTCGGTAGCTCAGCCCGGTAGAGCGGCTGCCTCGTAAGCAGCAGGCCGCGGGATCAAAGCCCGCCCGAGGCTTCTTTTGATTATTTGTAGTTATGTTGTTCAAGTGTTCAGAAATGTTTATAAAATATTAATAGTACCGATACCTAAGAGGGACACGTAAGAAGGTAGACGGCACATGAACCTTTTCCATTCGCACTCCCACGACGAAAAACTCCGATGTCCATACAAGGGATGCGAAAAAACTTTTGAAAAACCTACCGTCCTCACAGACACCTCCACCATACCTCGAAAGTCATACTACGCATGTCCTCACTGCATGTCAAAGCTGGACATAACCACAGAAAACATGAAAATCATAGGCGTAAAACCAGCTGAATACCCAAAAGTGTTCGAGTCACCGGCAAAATGCGCACACTTCTCTGGCCTTCTGAACGCGCGACCGCATAATGCGCCTTTGCCTGAAGAGTGCCTTCTCTGCCCCAAAGTGCTTCAATGCAGCCTACGCAAATGAAACGTTTCTGGCTCATTAAAAATTGTGTAACTTGAATAGTTCTGAAGAGAGAAAGGCGAGACGCGATGGGTTTTTAGTATCTTTCTACGGTCATGAGGCTGTTTCCTGAGTTGAAGATGATTTTTATGTCGTACATTCCACCTGGCATGTAGGAACCCATGACGTAAACGGGTCCTGCTGAATCTTTTGGAATTATTACGCCATCAGGGGTGGAGAAGAGGAGGTCATGTGCTTCGTTGTTTATGTATACTTTGGTGACGCCAACGTCGTAGTTAAACGCGTTTCCAATGTGGATTGTCATGCAGGTGCTGTTTATGGCAATGTTTTCAACGCGTAAACTGAAAAGTTGATTTGATGAGGAGGATTCTGTGAGGTCGCCCATCATTCCTGAAACAAAGTTGTAGAGAAAGATGCCTGCAACAAAGATTATTATAATCATTAACAAAACGGAAAAGACAGCGGATACGGACCTTCTGCAGCTAACTAAACTCACCCGCGTTTTTATATCCGCCTCGCTAATCGTACTATTTAATATACTACTTTGAATGTTATGAATGTTTTCTAAAGAATTCAACTATACATCTAAAATATCGTGTAACCGCAATACACAGGGCCTTCTACCGTTGGAGTGGCTTCGGGTTTAGCTAAAGTTTTTATGATGCAATCGAAATTATGTTTTCTCTGAACCCCGAAGCGGGGCTGTCGGCTAGCTTGGTCTAGGCTTGTAGACTTGGGCTCTATAGACCCCGGTTCAAATCCGGGCAGCCCCATCTAATTCTTACATTGTAGCAGCCAGGGTCAATGGCTGTGAAGCTTAAGGGTTGGAAGATTGCTGCTTGTTACGCCATTTGCCCATTATGGTTCCTTTTTTGCCCTTGCTGGTGGAGCGTTGTCTAATTCGATAGTAATGGCCTTTAATTTTGATGCGTTTTCTAGGAGTCTTCTTCGGCATCTAAATCAGCGTATAATTAGCTTTTTTTAGAGAAAAGCTTTTTGTATAGAATATTATTCTTTTTTTCTTTGTGGCTCTTCAGAGTCGAATTTGATGCTTCTGTCTCCATTGTAAATAGTTATTAATGTTAAATACAAGATGTGTGTGAGGGAAAAGCGAAATGGATAAGGGCAAATTTGAGAAAACGATAGTTGATCCGTATTTACCCGACAAAATTGTGCCGCCAGAATACATTAGAGATGTTTTGGACGAAGCAAACAGGGATTTTCCTATAGTTGAATTTGAATACGAGGTTCCTCATGATTTGCCCCTTGAGGAGTATAAGGATAGATATGAAGAGTTAGAGCATCAGATGCTTGAGATTCTCAATTGGCGTTTTCGATGGTTTGGCAAGCCTGAACCGCTAGAAAAACGATAGCTTCCGTTGCGCTTGAGGAAAGGTCGAAATCCATATAAACTGCCTTTCTCATTTCAATACTTTAGGAGATGAATTTTTTTGAAGAAAATCGGAGAATTAGTTCAAGAAGCAGATTGGAAGATGGAGAAACATGTCCCCGTTATAGAATGCGCCGACGCGGTCAAGGCAGATGAACTTTTTGAAGTCAAAGTTACCATAGGCAAAGAAGTTGCACACCCAAACACCACCGAGCACCACATCAGTTGGATGTCGCTGTATTTCCTCCCTGAAGGAGAAAAATTCCCCTATCAGATAGGACTCTACGAGTTCAATGCGCACGGCGCTTCAGTGCAAGGTCCCAACACCAGCTCCGTATATACTCACCACGCAGCAGCAACTTGGATAAAAACAGGTAAACCAGGAACTCTCATCGCGGTCTCAATGTGCAACATCCATGGATTATGGCAGTCTTCCAAAGACATCAAACTCAAGTAAACTAGCTCCACCGTATTTTCCTCTTCTTTTTGTTTTCCGCCACTTCCATCCTGGTAACTTTGGAGTTCTCAGGCAACAGTTTACAAAAAAGGTTTATGTGAACGCACTAACCATAGTTTGTTTAAGAGGAAACCGCCTTGCTGGATTGGATTGCTTGGGGCGCATTATTTTTCGGTGCAGCCCTCCTTTTTGCTTACCTCTTTCGTTCTGTTTACAAGAAACCAAAATGCCCAGTTTGCGGGTCACGGGAAGTCGAGAAGATTCCTAAGGAGTGGGTTACAACGCCAATGTCATATCGCGGCGGTCCCACGACTGTGACGAGCCATTACAGGTATCGTTGTCGAAAATGCCAAAACGAATGGGAAGACTATTGATCGTGATTCAGCCTGCTTCTCTATATGACTATATAGATTATGGAGGACACACCTAAAAGAAACCGCACATCTATATATACATGAAAAATCGCGAGGTGAAAAGAAAAAGATGCTATCACGAGATTGTGATGGTTGTTCCCAGATGAAAGCGTGTAGCAAACGTTACATCAAGGTCAGTAAAGGCGGAAAAGTCTACTGTCCAGACGGCACAACACATCTGGTAGACGAAGAAACCGAATGCTACACCACAGGGCTCTATGAGCACCTTATAGAATCATAGGTCTTCCGAACACATAAGCCATTTTTTCTATTCGTTAAAAAATTCTGAAGGCTGCCACCACGCCTTTATTTCTTAACACCCACAAATAACTCTCTTCCAGACATCAACCCATTCTTCAGATACTTCGACTTTAAACCCGCCGCCTTCATAATCCTAAGCGTACTGTTAATTCCGAAAAGGCCCAGTTCATGCCTGTCCACGAAGTATTTGGCGTCTTTTCCTCTTTCAGCAATCAAAATATGCATGTTCAGAACCGCTGTTGCCTGCCTGAAGTTCGTGTAGTTTACTCTTGCGATTTTGACTTCTCTTCCGTCATAAGTGGTTATGCGCGGTTCACCGTTTACGTAAGCAGATTTTGCATGTGACGGCTCAATCAACGCCAAACCCCCTTTCTTGAGGTGTTTGGAAAAGTTCTGAATAGTTTTCTCAAGTCTTGCAGTTGTTTTTACGTAGCCGATTGAACTGAGCAAGCACATGATTACATCATATTGTTTCCCAAGCCGCAGAGTTTTCATGTCTGCTTCTTTAAAGGTGACGCCCTTCACGTTTTTTCTAGCAATTTTCAGCATTGCGTTACTGACGTCAACGCCAGTGCATGAAAAATCATCTTTCAGATATCTGAGATGAAGTCCGGTGCCGCAAGCGACGTCAAGAAGCGAATTTCCGCCTGACTCCGAATATTTTATAATTAAATTCTGTAATCTGACAGCCTCGTCTAAGTAATCCCTGAAGGAGTACACTCTGTCATAATATTTTGCAAGGTTATTATGCAACAGTTGCTCATTCATAGCAACCATTATGGCTTTTAACGCCTAAAAGGTCTACGCCAAAAAGCGATGTCTATCCTTCAGTTCAGCGCAAAAAAAGTGGTTTGCGTGCCTTGCTTTCCACACAGACAATAGGAAGCGGACGCAAGGGGTTAGTAAGATTTGAACGACCTTTTTCTGGGGAATACAAGGCTCGCAAACTTCACACTTCATTCAGGTAAAACGCTTAAAAAGCCAGCGAGGAAACTGCCTGCCTGCACTGTACAGAGTGGAGTTAAAGTAAATTCAAGTTGCTTGGGAAGGGAGGCGGAGGAGTCCTGCTCCATTAAAGGAGAAAGGGAGAAGGGGGAGGGAATCAAATCGGAACAGATTTGAAGCAGGATTCTCCGGCGCTCACAGTTACTCCTTTTAGATGTTAATTAATAAAAAACATATGAATCCAAAATCCACATTTCAGTTAGCTAAACAGCAAAACACCCTCTGTTTTAGATAAAACTTGGTGGTGGGGCTGGCCGGATTTGAACCGACGACCTTTACCCGGAAACAGCGCTTGTCTGTCCCTACGGGTTTCTCTAAGACCGCTCCAGAACTTCGTCATCCCTTGCGGTCAGCAAACCCGTTGCTTGCTTTCTGGAGCCCGTCGTCATACCTGTCTAGACTACAGCCCCACCGACAGGGCACGAACACCTAAATGGAAACTGCAAACATAAAAATATATCCGTATTCCCGAAAGCGATAGCACATGGCCTTTTGTGCTCGTTTCCCGCCTCCTTATGGTTTAAAGAAACGATACCCTGTTAGCGAGTATTCATCTTTCCAGTAAATTAATCATACATATAGGCTGTGAATTTTTTTAAGCAGCGGCCTGCAAAATTACCGGCAGAAAAGCGCTCAGCCCAGTTTCAAGAGCTGCTACGGCATAGCATAATCCCAAGCTCTCTTCAGAATGTACCGTTCTATAACTAAGGCTCTTTCAGCGACCTGCTTGATATGCTCAGGGGAAACAGCTAAAGCCTCGACCATACTTCATCTCTTCAGCTTGCATCTTTGAGTGTGAGGGTCTCTTTTGATTTTTACCGTTCTGGTACAAATTTTGTACCAATGGAACGTTATTTATCCGACGTCTAGACCCTTATTAGAAGGCAAGTGGCAACGTCTAATCAGGAGATAATCGAATTGATAGATACTGATAGCCTCACCAAAAAATTCGGGGATTTAACAGCCGTAGACAACCTAACCCTGCATGTGGACGACGGCGAAGTTTTCGGTTTCCTCGGACCCAACGGCGCGGGAAAAACCACCACTATCCGCATGCTTTGCTGCCTGATATCGAAGACCAGCGGAAACGCCACCATCGGAGGGTACGAGATAGGCAAGAAAGCGGATTCTTTGAAAATCAGGAAAATCATCGGGCTGGTTCCCGACAACGTGGGCCTTACTGAACATATGACCGCTTATGATAATCTGGACTTTTACGGAAAAATATTCGATTGTACGGATGCTGAAAGAAAAGCTAACATTAAGCGGTTCCTTGATATGTTGGGGCTTTGGGAGAAACGGAACGTTTTGGCAGGAGCGTTTTCTAAAGGCATGAAGCAAAAGCTGGCCGTAGCAAGGGCGCTTATCCATGACCCGCAAATCTTGTTTTTGGATGAGCCTACAGCGAACTTAGACCCTGAATCCGCGAAGACGGTTAGAGACTTTATTCTTGAATTGAAAAAGGAGAAGAAAACTATTTTCCTAAACACCCACAACCTATATGAAGCCCAGAGGATATGCGATAGAATAGGGATTTTGAACACGCAGCTCCGTGCGACAGGCACTCCTGCGGACCTTGAACAGAAGGTTAGAGGCAGAAAAACCGTTATTACATTAGCGCAGATAAACAATAAAATCTTGAGCGCCGTGAAAAAGTTGTCGCTTAAGAACCTGACCAGTGAGGGCAACCAAGTATCGTTTGATGTGACAGACCCAGACAAGGAGAACGGGGCTGTTGTAGAGGCTATTGTTCTGGCTGGCGGTCACGTTAACACGGTTAATGTAGTTGGCTCAACTTTAGAGGATGTTTATTTACAGATTGTGAGGGAATCCGCATGAGACTGTCCAAAGCATGGCTTGTTGCCTCAAGAGATTTTAAAATATTTAGGCATCAGAAAAATATTTGGTACTCAGTCATCGTTTTTCCCATTTTAATTTCGGTTCTCTTTCCAGCCGTACTAGAGTTTGCTGGACAACGAAGCCGCGGGCTGTTAACTGTTGCAAATCTTCCAAACCTATTGAATTCTTTTTCATTCTTTATTGTCATTGGAGCGGCGTTCATTCCATTAGGAATTGCTTCTTATAGCATAGTCGGCGAAAAAGTTGAGAAGAGTTTGGAACCGCTCCTCGCTACGCCTCTTACTGACGGAGAGATTTTGCTTGGAAAAGCAATTTCTGCACTGTTGCCAGCTTTAGTTGCGATGTATGCTGGAGCGACAGTCTTTATGGTTGGCGTTGATGCAGTGACTTTCGGGGAACTTGGCTATACTTACTTTCCAAATTGGACATTTGCCGTTTTGCTGCTGATCGTAGTTCCCGTTGCGGCTCTTATGAGCGTGCTATACAGCGTTATTGTCTCATCGAGAGTTAATGACGTACGCAGTGCTAATGGTTCTGGGATACTAATTTTCTTTCCGTTTTTGGCAATTTATTTTGCCAGTGAAATAAACCTAATAAGTCTAGACATAACTGGGCTTCTCATAATCGCAGGTATCCTTTTCGCAATTGATATCGCTCTTTACTTCGTAGGTACAGCAGCTTTTCAACGAGAGGAAATACTAACAAAGTGGAAATAGCAAAGTTGGAAGCGCAGAGGAGGAGGTGGGAAAAGTGGTGGACATGAAAGATTATTATCAAACAAACAAAGGGCGACTGCTTGGAATTGGGGGAATATTAATTGTTGTGGGCCTTGTCCTCTATTTTGCAAGAGGCCAAGAAGTTGTACTCGTATTACCCATCGTTGGGGTTGTGTTGTTCATTGCCGGTGTTATCTATAAGCCTAAAAAAAGGGGCAAACTACCGCCAACAATGCATAGTTTAAACCCTTAAACTGTGAAGATTCTTTGCCCTAAAGCCGGGCTAGTTTAGGCTCAAATACCAACCCCAAACAAAAAAACATACAACAAAAGCGAAAGATTAATCAAGGGACAGTTATGTGTAATGCTGGGTTTGCCGGCCAAAGGGCGCGGGTCCCACCTGATCCCATACCGAACTCAGAAGTTAAACCGCGTTCCGTTCCCAACTGTAGTGTGGTCTTCGGCCACGTGAACTTGGGAAAGCTGGCAGCCTACTTAAACACTTAAATTCACGGGGAGATTTAGCTAAGATTTATAACTAAGAGCTAAGAGTTTTTTGTGGAGTGATGATAAAATGAGCTTTGTCCCAGGAAGCGACGCAATATCGCAAATTATCAGCATAGTGTTCTACGGGGTCTTCATAGTCTTCATATTTTACGGACAAAGAATCCAAATGTACGTAATGATCCGCGAAGTCGAAGGATCACTTTTCAAGCTTAAGTACATAAAAGAAGAAGGACGAAAAATCGCCATAGAAACCATCAAAGAAATCGGCAAACCACAAACCGACCCCTCCACCAGAGTAGACCGCTACTTAGAATACTTTACAATCTCGCCGCAAAGCATGGATCCCGCAGGTATAGTATACAAGCTGGACCACATCCTTGACGTAAGAGATACCCGTCTTAAAGATGAAGTAAAAATTATGGCGCCTGCAAGCGACGAGGTTCAAGTGAACAATCTTGAGAACACGTTGGAAGCCGCTATGGCGCTGAACTTCATTTACAAAGTTGTCAGGCATTATTACATTCAAGGAAAGAAAACCCTGAGCCTCTACATCATCATGCAGCTGCAGATGATACTGCCCCTGGTCATGAAAGAAGCTGAAGCATACGCCAGCGCGCTTAAAGCGTTCGCTTACGGTCAGCCAATAGGCGACGGCGCAGGCCCGTTGGTGGCTGCAAAACTCATGCATGGTTACGAAACACGGAAATTGCCGAAAGACTGTGTCGTAGCTTCTGTGCCCATAGAAGGCCGCAACGCTTTCATCATAAAGGCTGAAGGACCGGGTGGAAACGTTGGTAAGCCGGGTGACGCGGTGAAAGCAGTTATCGAAGAGAACGAGGGAAAAATCGCTTCAGTGATAATGATTGATGCGGGGTTGAAGCTTGAAGGTGAAACGGTCGGCGAAGTCGCTGAGGGCATAGGCGCGGCAATTGGTGGTCCAGGCGTTGACCAGTTCAAGATTGAAGACGCCGTTGTGGAGTACCATATTCCGATTAACGCTGTGATAGTTAAGGAAGACATTGGTGACGCGGTTTCGCCCATGCGAAAAGAAATTGCGGATTCAGCCGACAAGGTCATTGACCGCGTAAAAAACGTCATCTTGGAACGAACAAAGGAAGGGGACAACGTAATAATCGTCGGTGTCGGCAACACCATTGGAATTGGACAGTAGGAGAAAAAAGAGAAATGAGTGACACTTCACAATCGTCTGCACCCACCAAAATGTCAACTTACTTGTTGATGATTGTGCTAATAGTCTTAGCGTTATCAATAGTATCCCTAATATTTTCTGTCAGCGCTTTTGTTGAAGGAAACGAACTTGTAGCGGGATACTTGCTGGTCATAGGTTTCATCGCCATGGGCTTAGCGGGTTATGTGCTGTTTCAATCACGGAAACGCGTGGCAAGCATGAAAATTGAAGCGCCAAAAGTCATGACAACAGTCGAGTGCAGAAAGTGCGGCTTTAAGAGCATCCGAGAATTCCAGCGAGGCGACTTCGTATTCAAAGACCTGAATCCATGCCAAAAATGCGATGACACAATGATTATAACAGGTATCTACAAGGAAGTTAAGGAAAAAGAGAAAACTTACGGCGTCTAAGTTAAAACTTCACAGCCGTTTTCCGTTATAAGCAGCGTATGTTCAGCCTGAGTAACCGGTTTTCTGCTGACCTCTATGAATACGGGATACCCCATAACCGCTTTGCGCTTGAGTAATTCTTTGAAGGCTTCACGATGCTGGTTCTCGGGCACCACACCTTTTAACCAGCGTTCAGCGAAAGGCAATGTTCTAAAATTTTCATCTATGTATTTCAGAAGCTTTTTTGCATACGCGTTCTTCACGGACTTGGCTTTGACCAAACGGAAAATCGTTACTTGTGGGCTGTTTTCAACGCGACCAACGGCGTCTGGAACCGTGACGAAAGGCTCTATCGCGTACACTCTTCCCGACTTGACCTTTCCGAACGATATCTGCATAACGTTTGGAATTGATGTTCCCGCGTGAATCAAGTATCTGCCTACGGAGTGACCTGTTAGGTTTGAGATGGGTTTGAAACCGAGGTTTTTTATGTTTTTTTCTATTATCACGCCAATCTGTGAAGTTGCCATGTCTCCATGAATGTTTTCGATAGCTGCGGCTAAAGCGTGTTCGGCTGCAGTTTGCATACTCTTGTATTCGGGGTTGAAGCAGACTGTGCATGCGGTGTCCGTTACGTAACCGTCCACGTGGACGCCCATATCCACTTTCACTACGGCTTTTTCTGGAATTCGTTGTTCATCGTTTGGGGGTGAAGTGTAATGGGCAGCCACTTCGTTTATGGAGACGTTGCAGGGAAAAGCGGGTTTTCCACCTTTTTCTCGTATGAGGCTTTCGGCTTTCTCGCAAACCTGAATTATAGGCATGTCTTCGCGCACGAATTTTCTTATTTCTTCTCGGCTTTCGCGGAGAATCTTTCCTGACAGTCGGAATTTTTCCAGGGCGTCTTCGTCATATTGGCTCATTGATTTTTCACTCGTTTTTGATGCTGGGCGATTGATGTGAAAGATAGTCTGAGGCGTAACTTAAGTGTTAGTGTTAAGGTTGACGGGAAAAATGCGTTGTGTACTATTGAAAAAACAAATTGGTAACTTTCTGTGATTTTTTGTAACGGCGTGTTGTGTGCGTTATTGGTCCGTGCTGAATCGTTATCGAGACTTCTGTGGGTTTGTGCTTGATTGAAAAAGGTTTTGTGGTTAAGGTTTGTAGAGTTGTGGGTCAAGGGTTGCAAAGACGTTGCCACCCAAGTGGAAAAGCATCCTTGCCTTGTCTACGTAGTATTTATCTGTGAAAACGCCTTTGTTTGCGTAGGCTTCAACTATTTCCCCCACGTAAACTGTGTGGTCTCCAGTTTTGAATTGGCTGTGCACTTTGCATTCTAAGTGAGCTATGCACTCTTTTACTATGGGCGCTTTCACTTTTCTGGCGGGCAACGGCGTCAAGCCTGTTTCGCTAAACTTGTCGTGGTTTCTGCCGCTGGTTCTTCCGCAAGCCAACGTTTCCTTGACTATGTCTACTGTTGGCAGGTTTATCACGAATTCGTCTGTTTCCGCGATAAGCCCATGTGAATATCTGCTCGGCGATATGCTAATCGCAACCAACGGTGGATTGTGAGAAGTGGGCATCGCCCAAGCTAAAGGCAAGACGTTTGGCTTTCCATTTTTTCCAACGCAGGAAACGAGAACCGTGTGCATTGGATGTAGAAGCCTGTAAGCTGAGGAAAATTCAACGTTGATTTTTTCTGGCATAAACGTCACTTTACCGTTTTATGTGGTACTGTTCTATTACGTCTTTTGCTTTTTCTCGTTTTTTGCGGTGTTCCTCTAGGAACCTGTTAAGTCTTGTTACCAAGTCGGTTTTGCATTCGCCGCACAGCATTTCACCTGATCTACATTTGCGTTCCCGTTCCATGAGCTTCGCGTCTTCTTCTTCAAACAGGTAAACGTAATATTGGAAAATAGAGCAGACCATCGGCTCGGCGCCTGTTTTTCGCTGCTCCGCAGCTGTGGGTTTGCCGCCTGTGAAGGCGTTCCAGATTTTGCGTTTCACAAGCTCCGGCGGGTCCATGGTGAAGATAGAGGTTTCGGGTTCAGAGGCGCTCATTTTTCCGCCTGGTCCTAAACCTGGAAGGAAGCGGCAGTGAATTTGGGCTGGCTTGTAGTAGCCGAGTTTCTGCGCTATGTCGCGGGTGACGCGCCAGTACGGGTCTTGGTCTATGGCTGCCGGAATCAGCGCGGGCACGTTTTCGCCTGTTAACTTCTTGTGGATGAAGCATGGGGCTGCTTGCAGGGCAGGCCAGAATATCCAGCCGATGTTGGTGCTGTCTTGGAACCCGAACGTTGCTTTCGCTGTGGAGTATGTGATGCGTTTCGCAACCTCAAGCGTTATGTCATAGAGCAAGTCGATGTCTTGTACGTCGTAGATTATGAAGGTGTTTTCAGGTTTGAAGCCTAGCGCGATTAGGTCTAGGGCGTTTTCGTAAGCGTACTTGCGTGTTTGCGGGAGATTAGCGTCATCGTCTATGAGGAATTTCTCGTCATCGGTCATCTGGAAATAGAGTCTTGTGTCAAATTTTTCTTGCAGGTGACGCGTGAAAATCCAAGGTACCAAGTGCCCTATGTGCACGGGACCTGAAGGTCCTCTGCCGGTGTACAGGACGAATTTTGTTCCTTTTTCGTAAAGTTCCAACACTGTATCTAAGTCGCGGTGGGAGAAGAATAAGCGTCTTTGAAGCTGAAGATGCAGGTTTCCCGTGTATTTGGTTATCTTTTTGAGTAACTCTTCTGTCAGCGGTTGGGTGCCGAACTCGCGTATTAAGCGTTCATAGTCTACTTTGCCCTTTACTTCCCAGGGTGTGACAACCATCTCGCCGTTTCCACTGTTGGACGAAGCCGTTTAAATCACCCAAATCTTTTGACAAGAGAGAATCTATTATGTCATATATCTCTTTTCGCAAAGCACCAATCTTGAAGTTAGCTTACGCGTTTTTTGTCAAAAATTGTTTGCGTAACAAAAGAGCGAGTGCTTAGTCGAGAACTCTTTTTATTTTTGGTTGTGTTACATTTTATTGCCGGATGATGAGAAGGCATTAGCTTGACCATTGTGGATGAAAGTTCAGAGTTACTCGGACGGCAACGTATGATAAACTTTTTATTTGCTTTGCAGTGTATGAGTAACTGTCATTTGACATCCGGTGTGTTGAGATGAGGAAGTTTCCTAGGGAGTATATGGAGAAGTATCCTAGTGTTGCGAAGATTTATGATGCTATTGCTGGTTCACGGCGGTTAGGTTCGGAAGGCACGGTGCAGAACTACGTTAATTATGTTGCTAAGTTTGTGGAGTTTATGGGCGCTAGCGACCCGGAAAAGGCGCTTGATGATATGCTAGCTGGCAGGGTGGACGTTGGTGAAAAAGTGGATGCTTTCATTAGCTATGCTCTAGATGAACTGGATAAGTCGCATTCCACTGTGAGAAACTACGTTTTTGGAGTTAAGAAATGGCTGGATCTGAACGGCGTAGAGGTCAACTGGACTAAGATTGAGATGCCCACAAGCAACATGGTGCGCGAAGAGGACAGAGCGCCTACAAAGGAGGATCTGAGGCGGTTGCTTAATCATGCGAGTGGCAGCAGAGACAGAGCCGTAATTTACATCGCCACTTCAAGCGGTTTGAGAATTGGCACTTTGTTAAGCCTTAGGGTTGGGGACGTTGATTTTAGCTATCCAGATGTGGCGCGGCTAACCGTTAAGCGGAAGCGAGGGCGCAAGTTCGGAAATAAGAGGGGACGCAACGCTGGAAGATACTTCGTCTCCTGGGTGACGCCGGAAGCAAAGAAGGCTTTGCGTCATTACCTGGAGGAAAGACAAGCCGCTGGCGAGAAGCTGACAGAAGAGTCGCCTCTAATAGGGGATTCCTACCATAAAGGTGAGTTTCAAAACGTCGAGGGTTACGAGCGGGTGTGGGCGAGGCTGTTAAGGCGAGCAGGGCTGGCCCAGAAATCAAGCAGATGGTACAAACTTCATATTCATACCCTGCGCAAGTATTTCAGAAGCAACTGCGTTGGAGTGGACGCCTCCTATCGCGAGCGCTGGATGGGCCATAAAGGCCTCTATCTGGACATGTCGTACTTCAAGGCTGAAGAGCCCTTGCACCTAGCTGAGTATCGAAAAGCAATACCGCATTTAACGATCTACGGCAAAGCCAAAGAAGAGAAAGAACTAAGGACTCAGATGCTCTTGGACTTCGCCAAGCTTCAAGGGTACAACCCCGATCAGCTGAAGAGGCTTGAGGACGTATTAGCAAGGGCGAAAAATATCGACGACGCGATCAGCGAGTTCAGGCATCTGAAAGACGAAAGCGTAAGAAAACTGTCAAACGGCAATCTAAAAGCTAACGGCGTCTACTCGGTTATTCGGGGAGAGGCGGAGCTTGTCCAACGCTTAAACCACGGCTGGAGTCTGGTCAAGGCACTCAGCCAAGACAAATATCTGCTGGAACAAGCATAGCTTCGGCCTTCCAGCTAAATGAGTCCGCAGAGGGAACTACTCTGCTTCCGTCACCGCTTGAGAACATACTGCCTGCGCCCATTTTGCAACGTTTTGCGCTTATATTAACATTAAGAAAAAGATGTTAGGGTAGCTAGGCATTAAACTCATCCGTTTTTTCGATTCTTAATGCGCAAAGTATAGCGAACTGATCCTGCGATGACTAAGGACACAAAATCGGCAAAGGTTACAGCACTGTCTAAAGTACAACAGCCATTTATTATTAAGGGGTTGGTATGTTGTTTTCTGAATAATGATTGTTAGTTCATAAGACTTTTGTTGTTCTTCCGAGTTTTTGTTTTAGAGGTATAGAATATGGGTTTAAAGCGCATATTAAGTGGCAATTGGTTTACTCGTGTGGTTATGGTATGCTGGATCATATGTGCGATTTCTATCTTTGTTGCGTTTAAGAATATGGAGTTGATCGTGCATGGGCAGCTTTATTCCTACGGTTTGTCGTTTAGTCCCGATTGGGCCGACCCGTATAGAGTTTACACATGGTTGATTTACGTTTGTTTGGGTGTACCTGTGGCTTTGAGTGGGGTTGCTTTGGTTTCGAGCTTTCTTAAGGTTGAGAAGGTTCCTGAGAAGCAGATTTTAGTTCCGCAGCAGACCAGACCAGTGCAAGTGAATGCTAAAGTGGCGTCGAGGCCCGTCGTTAGAGATGTCTCTAAGAATGTCGAGAACGGTAATGGCAGCATTAACGGTGATGGAATTTCCTGTCCTCGCTGTAAAAAGGTCTTTGGTAGAGCCCTGGTCATGCTTGATTTTCGCAGTGGAAAGAACCGAATGGTAAGCGTTTGCCCCTACTGCAACTATCTCCTAGGATATACTAGCGAAGAAAAAGGGGCAAATGAAGAGGTTTATGTTGCGAAGCCCGACGAAAAGAAAGTTTACTGAGTCATGAACGTGCTTTGAGAAAAAGAGCATGTGAAACACGATGTGTTACCTGCGCATTGCTTGTTGTTGATTGGGTTTGGATGGTTGATATTTATCGGTGTTTCATAAGGTTTATTACGATTTAAGTCAATGTTATTTTGCTGTGCAAGCTCTCGTTTAGGTTGGTTTCGGGATTCCTTACCACTTCCCGTACCATCCTTTTCGAGTTTTTCTTTGGAGGTTTAGGTCTGCTGGTTTTTGGGGTTTGCACGTGCGAGTGTTGTTTTAGTCCTTCTTTTGGATCTTGATTTTTAATATTATGCGTTATTACGTTTTAGTCATAGATATTAGAGTGCCAGAAAGCTTTAACGCTTAGTGTGTACAATTTAGAGCGCGGATAGAAATGAGTAACACAGATGATTCGCTACAGATGATCTTAGATGCTATCTTGAGTGAATATGCAAATGCTGGCGAAGAGACAGCGGATTCCGCGGTTAGTGGGGAGGTGGGGGAGGTTACTTCTAAATCAGCGGTCATTCTTTTGGATAAGTTGAAGTTAGAATCCGCATTGAAGTTGGGTGCGAGTAGGGGAATTGAGGAAGAGTTTGAGGCGGCTGTTCTTAGAACGTGGAGGAAACCGCTTGAGTTGTTGGATTTGCTGTTGCATATTTCTCTTGAGGTGGGCAGTGAGTTTAACTCGGGGAAAATGAGTAATTCTTCGAAGCGTAGTTACGTTAAGGTGGTGTTAGCGGGTCAGCAGGCAAAAGCTTGCTTGATTTTTAACGAGATAGTTCATCTTCTCAAGAGTGGCTTTCCGAGTGGGGCTCATTCCCGTTGGAGAAAGCTGCATGAGATAGCTTGCGTGTCTTACTTTGTTTCTAAGCATGGTGAGGATATGGCGAGAAGATTTATTGATTATGAGGCGGTGGAGGGTTATTATCAGGCTCAAGCCATTTTGGATCATCAGCGTAAGATGGATTGCGAAATTCTTTCGGAGGGAGATTTTAAGGTTTTGAAGAGAGAGTTTAGCAAGGTTAAGAAGCGTTATGGACCTGACTTTGTCAGTAAGGCAGGTTATCCTTATGGTTGGGTGCCGCGGGAGGTGCTTAAGACTCGTTCGCTTAGGGAGATAGAGAAAGCGGTTAAGCTTCATGTTCTTAGGCCCTATTATGACGTTGCGAGTTATAATGTGCTGGGTGGTCCGAATGGGCTTATGTTCAAGATGGGAACCGTGAAGAAGGGTAAGCGGGCTATGACTCCTGTTGGACCGAGTAATTATGGCTTAGCGGATCCGGGTAAGAGCGCGGCTATTTCGTTGGGTCAGGTTATGGCATGCGTTTTGCAGGCTGAATCCACTATTGAGCGGTCGGTTATTGTTGAGGCGTTGCGTATTTTGGTTGATGAGATATGTGATGCTTTCTGTGAGATCCAAGCAGAGTTTGGCAAAGAATACTCGCAAACCAGCCGAAACTTTTTACCAGCAAGCTAAAATCCATGTTAAAGCACGTCGATTTCAGGTATGTTTCAAATCTTTTTTCGGTGGAAGTAATGATATTTGACCAAAAAACGCTGTTCATGTCCACCACAAATGAAAGCAACATAAATAAGATAATTTGGCTGCGCACAAACAATCCGTTGATATTGGAGATGGCGAACGGCTACTTTGAAGCAATGTGGGGAAAAACCAAGAAAAACATAGATAAAGCTCTGCCAAAAAAAATAGGCTAAAGCTCGCCTGAGTGTTAAATTCCCTATTTTATTATTGCATGCTTTATGATTTCTTACACAGCTATCAATATCATCAAGATCAGGTAAGAAGAATGCTTACTAAAAATGCCCATGGAATACAAAAGATCTGAGAATATACCTCATCCATGAATCAGAGATAGTGGCTTAATGGTTATTTTAGCCTGCAACGTTAGAGGTGATTTTGTTGCGTAGGGTCTCTACGGTTCCTCTGACGATTGGAGACAGGCCACCGCCAGATCGTTCGTGTTTTTTAGGAAGTTTTCTCCGTAGAGCATTTTCAGAATGTCGCAGTACGTCTTTAAGAAGGTGATGCCCTTTTTTGTTGCTTCAAAGAACCTGGTTTTTCTACCTGCCTTTGCGATAATCTGTTTCGTAAGCAAGCTCTTTTCAATCATGAATTCTAAGTAACCTTTTATCGTTGAATTGTTTGTTTTTGTATGCTGGACTATGCGTGTTGAAGTTGAAGGCTTCAGTGCCACGGCTACTATTGCAGCGGTAAGTTCCAATTTGTCGCGTTTTCCTGATCTTAGTATGTCGTTTTCCTGTTGCTCTATCAATTTGAGGTCACTTTTGTCCCAATTATGTTTAGATTCTTTAAAACGATTCTGGTTCCCACAATATAGTTTAGCTGTAACATAGCAAAGACGGCGTTTAGCAAAATAATTTGTATGTTTCACTTTTTATTGTCTGAGGTTTGTCTGTATAATGACTACACTGCAAAGATACGCAAACTATTATCTTTTTGGGATATGTTCGGACGCATGTCTTTTAGTCTTTCAACCAACCAAAAACGGACTGCAGCTGGTTACGATCTTTGGGGTGTATGTTTTTGATATAGGTTTTAATTGGGGTTTTGTTCTTTTGGAGGCATGTCTGGAATGAAGAAAGGCGTGGGCCTTGTGCCGATTTTGTTTATGGGGGGTTTGTTCGTTTTTGTTGATTTTTTGGCTTTTTTGGTGGCGGGTCCGTTTGAGGATGTTGGGGCGGTTGCTTTTGAGAACCCAGGTGACCCGTTGAATCTGTTGTTTTTCGTTGTTGTGCTGGTTGTGTTTACTGCTGTAATTCTGTTGATCATAAGGTTTAGGAAGAAGCAGGCGTTGCGGTTAATCTTTCTTGGTGCGGCTACTTTGTTGATTTTTTATGTGCTTTATCCTGTGTTGTTCATTTTTGTGGCAAACGATGTTTTGGCTCTGGGTTTGTCGATGGTGGGTGCGGCTTTTCTGTTGGTGTTGCTTGTGAAGAAGCCGGAATGGTACGTTATAGATGCGGTGGCGTTACTTATCGGTGTGGGAGCTGTTACGATGATAGGGATTTCGTTAGACGTTTGGATAGTGATTGTTTTGCTGATTGTTATGGCTGTTTATGACGCGTTGTCTGTTTACAAAACCAAGCATATGATTGATCTCGCGGACAGCGTCATGGGTCTGAATCTTCCCGTTATGTTTGTGGTTCCGAAGAGGAGGCGTTATTCTTTACTTGAGAAAAGGAAGGGGTTGAAAGAAAAACTTGAGTCTGGAGAGGGGCGGGAAGCGTATTTTTTGGGGGTGGGTGATGTTGTCTTTCCCGGAATTTTGGCGGTGGCTGCCTTCCACAATTTGATTAACGACGGTTTAGTTATGGCGGTGTCGGTGTTGGCTGGCACATTGCTGGGTTTCGTTGTTCTTACGGCATACGTAATTAAAGGTAAACCCCAAGCGGGCTTGCCTTTCCTTTGCTCAGGGGCTGTATTAGCGTATATGGTTGCAGGTTTTCTCCTGTTCGGAATACCGCCTCTGTAATCTGGTACGCAGATTTTCTGTTTTGAGCGTCTACGGGGAAAGTTTGCACATAACTGCACTAAATTTCTCTAAGATTCATGCGGTAATGAATTCTTAGAGTAAACAAGTCGCCTATTAAAAATCTGATTTATGTTGAAGTAGGACGTTAGTTTTTACTTCAGTTAGCTGATACAAGCTGTTGGACTCCTTCGCTCTGTTTTCTTTTGATGAGGGGTCAATTTGCATGATGGAAGAACACGCCAATGGATAGAGCTGTTAGTAATGCGAAAATGAAAGAACATAGAAGCAACTCAGGCACAGCAAATAGGCTGCTTATCTCATCTAATCCAACAAGCCAAACAATGACCAAACCCACTATCATTATACTTAAAAAAAGTAGCAAGAAATTTGAAATGACCCTATTCATTTTTTTATCTGCATCAGACAACACTAATGCCTTCTGAAGGGGTTTACTATTACTTTGGTGATTGCTTAAAAATTTTGCTCCTTGGTGTTTATTCTGAGTCTGCAGTCCATTTTTCAACAATCAACTGCTTCTTTGCAGTGTCGAAGCTGATTTTAACAGGAATGCTAACCTCAGCTTTTAGTGAAATAGGAAACATGCTGTCTTCAGCTAAGGTTAGTGGGAGATAAATGAAATAGTGGCTCTGTGTGTTTTTAAATAATCGCCCTATAGCTTCAGATACCAGTTGAATCACCTGTAAACTACTACTTCTCTTAGACGGGTTTATTATAAAGCTTTTCAGAACGGCATGCAAGAGAGTCACATAGAGAGGCTTAAATCAGGTTTTATAGAGTGCTTTTGTGTCTTTTGGATTAGCGTATAAGGTGTTTTATCATGTTTAGGAGATTTTGAATGCATATACCCATTATTCTGCTAATATCTGAAACTTGAGGGCCCCAGAATGTTCAAATATTATTATGAGAATAATGATTCATCTGTGATTTTCATGAACGTCAAAAATCAACTCTTATGGTTGTTTTATGGTCAAAGCGAAAAGTACCGTGTAAGGAAGGGAGGTGAAAGATATACCTGAAGAGGAAATTAGTGTACCTGAGAGGCTTCAAGAAATTGGTAAGAAAATAGGCGAATACAAGGACGTAGTTGTAAATGAGTTTAAGGATATGGAAGTGGATGTTAGAAACTGGACCTTTGCACTTGGAAAGACAGAAGCGGAATACACTCTGGAAGTCAATCTAAAGATTGCAATCAAACCTAAAAAGAAGCAAGAATAGATTCATTAAACTCAACATGTTTTTGTTAAACTTTGACAGAATCTTGGCCTAAACTGAAGCTTTATCAAACCCATTATTTCTTTTTCAAGCAAAGCATTTTCATAAGTTTTCTCTACGCTCCAAAATTCTTTAATGAGTTTTCTATTGTTTGCGTTTTTTAAAGTAGAATATTCTTCAAACTGTTGAGACGCGGCTTAAACTCAAACCGTCTTAATAAATCACATAACTTGAATTACAGGAATGTCTTCACCTTTTAGGGAATAGTTATTGTTTGTGTGCTGCTCCAGCCGCTTCTTTCACCGGCAAAAGCCCAAGATCTTAAGTCAGTAGATTCTTCATAAATATAGCCTATCATTGCTTCCACTTGGAAATCCACTTGACTGTTAGGAGTGACTTCTAAACTTTTAGACGTAGGCTCTAAAATGAAAGCGTAATTTCCTTCAGAATTGTAGTCTATGATTGTGTATGCGGAATTTGACTGTGTTGGCATTTCTTCTGCATTGTAAGCTTCAGTCCAATTCTCTTTATCGTGCTCTTTCAAGCGGATGTTGTAGTAGAAATCAATGTTGCGTCCGTCACTGTCCGTATAGGGTGTAAAGGGTTGATTTGCTATTTTCACTTCTATAGTTCTAAGATTAACCTGGTAGCTCTCGTCAACGAGTTCCACAGTAAACTCTGGGACAGATGGTTTGGTTATGGCTAATGGTTCTGTTGGTGCACTTGGTGACGAAGCAGATTGACTGTATAGGTAGTAACTTAGGCTTGCTGTGAGAGCAATGGCTGTTATTGCTATCAGGGTTAATCCGATTATTTTTTTGTCCAATTAGGCTCCACCCTGTTTTGCTTGCACACTCTTCTGCCCATAAATACCCATAGTTTTCTGAAAAGAAAAACGTTTTCCAATGGCTTTACAGCTTTTGTGGATTTAAGAAATTAAATATTTTGGTAAGTGATTGCGAGAAGACTACTACACACGTTTAAAAGCGCTTGGAAGCAATATTTACAGTTTAGAAGTCAATAAGGAGTAAGTATGTCGTTTCTGGCTTCTTCCACTATAGGAAGCGCTTGCTTGAGTTCTTTGAAGTACTTGAGAACCATAACGCCACGCTGCGTGGCCGCGTAAACAACTCTCTGCTTACGCGCAATCCTTTCTTCGACTAAACCCTGCTTGATCAGGAAATGCAAGTATTCTTTCAGTATGCTGCAGTTGACGTTAGCCTTGTACATGATGTGGGTGAGTTTCAAAGGACCACGCTGCGCCAGAACCTTGATGATGTCCACGTACATTTCGAGCTTGGAGCGTCTCATAGTCAAACCTTTTTACTACCTCCGAAATAGCAGTATAAATGTTTTATGAATTAGATTTACGTTGCTTTTTGCCTCTGTTGGTTTTGTACTCAAAATAGCTTTGGTACGTTGGAACTAGCTCCTAAACAAAGTCAAGTCCCCCATCGGAAAACTGGAAACTGGGATATTCACCGTGTTGGCGACAGAAAACAGGGTAAGAGGGAGAGGTGGAATTCGAACCCGCGACCAAGTGGAGATGTCATCCGCTTAATTAATCTAATAATCAAGGTATGCATGCAACTCAGCCAAGCTGATGTGTTATTTTATTATTGATTGAACTCTGCCGACTTTGCCGTCTGTGAGTCGTACCTTGATTCCGTGGGGGTGAGTTGAGCTGTTGGTTAGGATGTCCTTGACGATACCCTCGGTTAATTTACCGCTTCGTTGGTGATGCTTCAAGACGATTTGTACGCGGATGCCCGGCTTGATTTGGCTCCTCTGCTGATTAGGCTGCATTTACAGTCATTTGTGCTTCGCGGCTTATAGTGCATTCGCACGAAAACGTTTGATTCAAACAATGGTTGCTCTGGGTAACATTTCTCCCTGAAAATAGTTATTTGTCCCAAAGGATTTGTTTATAGGCGTCTCATTTATGGTTCGATGCCCTAAATTCAGAAAAGGTTTAGTTCAGCCAACGCTTACGATGTTTTAGGAGGCGCTCACGATTGTTTGAGGAAGAAGACGTTGAGGACGACGAAGGTTGGGACGAAGAAGGAGAAGGCGGGTAGCAGGAACTATCCTTTTTCCAGTTGGGGAAAAAAGCTTTGATTCTTGCTTGCAGTTTAGTCCACTATTTCTTTTAGCGCGTGCTACATTGTACAAGATTACTTAGTGTTCAGGCGATTATCGTATGGAGGTTTATTCGTAGAATATGAGGTTTTGTTCCTCCAAGCTTCTGTGGAGCTTGTACACCGCGTCATAAACGTCCTGTTCTACCTTGGCTCCTGTCACAACAAGGTTCCCGCTTGCGAATATCAGGATGACTACCCTAGGCTCGTCCATCCTGTAGATCAAGCCCGGAAACTGCTCCGGCTCATACATCGTATGCCTAATCACAACAACTGTCTTCTCTAAATCTACTTTTCCGCCTAGAATTGCGGAAGCAACGATGTTCACAACCTCAAAGTCTGGTTTGCTGAGAATGATTATTCCAGCTTTTTTCAGTTCTTTAACAACTTTCATGATTGCTGTGCGGGATTCCTTTCCTGATCTTGCTCCAGTACAAACCATTTTGCCAGTGCTGAAAATTAGCGTAGCTGTCTTCGGTCTCTTAAGCCTGAATACTAACCCCGGAAACCGTTCCGGACGATATTCTGCACTTGGATAACTCTTTAAAACAGCGTTTAAATCAACTTTCTGGTTCATAGTTCCAGTAGCAACAACGTTCTGAATGTTTATTATGGCTTCAGTCTTCGGCATTAAACATCACCCTTACAGTGTAGCGGATGCTTAAATATCCTTTATAGACGTCTTGTGTTGCCGATAAATAGAAGCGCCCATATTACTCCTTTACAATGAAAGAGCCTTGCGCTTAGAGCTGCCCGTCCCCGGACAAATCCTAAATAGAGCCGCTGGCGCCTCAGGCTTCGCCAACACCGCCGCCTCCAGAACCGTCGATGGCTGATGTCTACTTTATGCCCGGCATAATCGGAGTAATCATCGCAATCGCAGCAGTCGGCATAGTACTTGTGTTAATGCTCAGAAAAAGATGAGCGCAAACCGCAAAAACCAAACAATCTTCCCCCTTTCTTTATTCCCATAACTGTACCAGTATAATTAGCATTTTCTTCACGTTCAATTGTTACAAAACATTCACCAAAAGAAGCGGCAAGGAATATAATAAAAGCAAATAGTATAAGCATGGAGAATAGTCCGATAGCCTTCTCTCAGTGATTAGCTGATCTGATCTTTGCATGGTGATTGTAGGATTATTCTGAGATGTCTGGTGTCAATAGGAATACTTAGAGAAAAACCCTGTGTTTTGGGCGTTTCCCGTTTTTTAGGAGGGGTACCCCAGGGTTTATAGTAACGTTTCTGGTAATGTTATGTGGTAACGTTTATGAAGAAGCAGACTGGAGTGCGGGTTGAAGCCGAGTTGTGGGAGGCTTATCGTGAACTGTGCAGAAGCCAGAAGCTGCGGCCGTCGCAGCCTATAGAGGAGTTCCTCCGGCTCGCGGTGGAGGAGGGTTCGGCTGTGAGCCTGCTGAGGTCCGTGCGGGAGTCGGCGAAGACGCGAACCGAAGGCCACCAAGCCTACGCCAGAGTGTTGCTGGACTGGTACACGCACGGCAAGTACTGGGTTGACGGCCCAGGCGAAGACGACCTGTCGGTTGAGACGCTGCTGCTTGACGCTTTGAAGACGGTTGCGGATCACGAGTTGCGCGGGCAAATAGAAGAAGCGCTCACGGCAAGGCAGCGCAGAATCTACCGCGAAAAGATGGAAGCCGAAAAACGCTAAGAAGAAGTCTTGTACGCAGCGAGCTTGTGTGTGCCTCATCAACGCTCAAGTGGCAAAATCAACAAGGGCGTCTGTATCTCGCTGGGCGGCTGGCCACTATGTTGCCAATAACGGTCTCAACCGGCCTGCACGAATGGCAGCCGTGTAATATGCGTAGGAACGAAGATTTTTTTGGATCAGTAAGGGTGGAATCAGTTAGGTGGAATGGGATCAGTGGATTGGAATAGGAATTGAAGAGTTTATTATGAGCCTTGAAATTGGAAGGGTCATGTGGTTTGGTTCAGGTTGGCTGGACGACAAGGGTGGGTCCAATGAGGGAGATCAGTATCTTGCCACGTAGATTAGGCTCTGTCCTGAGTTGAAAACGAGTTTGATGTTGTATAATCCTCCGGGAGAATAAGGCCCTTTTACGTATAAGATGCCTGTGGAGTTGCAGGGAATTGACGTGATGCCTTTTGTATTGAGAATTTCGTGTTTTTCATCGTTTATGTATGCTTTATCGATGGACACCGCATGGTTGAGCCTGTTTCCTATATGGATAGTCATGCAGGTTTCGTTTACGTTAACGTTTTCGATGTATAAACTGAAGGGCTGAGTGGAATCGGTTTTAGTGAAGTTTTCGATCATTCCGATAACGAAATTGAATAGTACTATTCCTAGGACGAATATTATTATTATCATTAGCAGGACTGAAAGAACAGGAGATATCGCTTTTTCGCATTTAATTGTCCTTTGCATTTGTTCTTGCCGCCTTTCGTAGTAGCCGAGTTCGTTTAACCTTAGGTTTGAAATTAAATGTGATAGAGGGAAATTACTTTTGAAGAGAATCGTTGGTCAGTTTTGTTGCCGTGCAAAGTTCTGGATGAATGTGTAGCCAATCGCGGTAGGAAGCCCTCACCGTTACGTCGTTTGTGTTCAATCTGCGAGCAATTTCTCGTTGAGTTTTTTTGACTTTGTTTTTTATGCTGAGAAGATAGAAAAGACCTGAAAGAAGCCCTTTTTCACTTTTTCCGCTGAAGAAAAATCGGTTTCTTTTGTGGATGGTTTTGATTATTTGGGAGGCTTCTGTAGCCATTGATTCGGCTATGGATGAGTCTTGCCAAACCTCAGATGCTTGGGACAGGATTTTTTTGTAAGAGAAACGTGAAGCATTAAGCTTTGTTTGTTCAATTAAGTTATGTTGAAGTGTGGCTGTGTGTTGGTGTGCTGTTTCTTGTGTTTGTTTCAAAGTTTTTCCTTGCAAAGCTTTCTTCGTCCCGCCAGTTTATGTTGTGACCGTGAGTTTTTCTGCAATTTTGACCAAGTCTTGTATGAAGGGGTGATTTGGCTTCTCGAGGGCTAATATAGTGGTTCTTTCTGTCTGGAGAACATCACAGTAACAGGGTATTACGCCAATAATCGGATGTTTCAAGATTTTTTCCAATTTATCGGCCAATTTACCATTTTTTTTGTTAGATTTTATTCGAGTTTCTGGTGAAGATTTGTTCACCAAAACCTCGACTTTCTTGTCAAGCGCGTCATAAAGTTCGGTGAGCATGTCTTCTGTGCCCTTCAGGTCGAGCGAATCTAAAGTTGTCACTATCAGGGATATGTCCGAGCTGACTATGGCGTTGATTGAAGAATATTGCATGCCTGGGCTGGTGTCGGATATGCAATAGTCTACGTGCATATCGTTAATTGTGGAGATGAGTGAAAAGAGCTTTTTAACGGCTGTAACTTCCCATGATCGGCTCTTTTCCATGACGTCTCGCATGGCATCCATCGCGGGGTTTGCGAGGCCTATCAGGAGCTTTCCTTTTAGATTATACTTCCCTGATACGTCTGTGAAAATCTGCTCTGCTGTGCACTTGGAATTTAGGAAGTCATTCAGCCAGCATTTAACTGGAATCTTGATTGCTTCGGAGAACGCCATTGCTAGGCTGGGAGCGCGAAAATCAAGGTCTAAAAGGGCAACTTTGGATCCTCTGTTGGCGAGGATAACCGCCAGGTTGGTTGCGATCACAGATTTTCCGGTTCCGCCTCGTGAAGAATGAATGGAGATTGTTTTTGTACTCATTCTTTTATCTCCGGTTGTGGTTGAATGTAGAAATAGACGTCACGGCCTTCCCTTTTTTTCTTCAAGTAGCCAAGCCGCACTAACTGGTTTGCTGAAGCACTTTCCACGGCTCTGAGTCGCTTCGTTTCGTTCGCGATGTCTTTTGCTGTTGCTTTTTCCAGCTTGTACAAGACCATCACGGTTTTTCTGAGGGACATAGGTAAAGATAGCAACGCCACAACGTCGGGAGCAAGTTTGAAGTCTTGGCTCGGCTTCCTCTTACTGTCTGTCTTTTGAAGGGACCCTTTTTGGGCATCGAGCAGTTTGCGGTTTAAGTTTACTAGTAACTCAAGTTTTTCGTTAGCTTCGTGCAGTTCATCTATTATTCTTGCTAGTAGCACAGCATTCTTCAGAGCTAATGGTATTTCTTCTGATGCCATGGTGAACATCACCGAGTGTATTGTTGTCCATACGGTAATACACAATATAAGGTTTACGAGCGCAGGTAGAATTTTCTCGGCATAACAAAAGCTTAAAATTATAACGGCAAAAACATAGATTTCCTTGAGCAAAATGTATGAAAAATTCCCGGTTGAGGAACGCTGCCGAAGAATCCTCGAAGATCATGGGGGACAGGTTGCAGATAAGGCCCGAAGAATACTCCTTGAAGACCCAGAGTTAAGAGACTTGGGTCCTCCTCTAAAGTTTATATCAGAAAAATGGCGTGACCCGCTAACGCCAGCTTTGATGAGCCTTTCTTGTGAAGCTGTTGGAGGACGGCCGGAAAGAACCCATGACGTCGCTTTAGCGATGAGCCTTATGAACCTCAGCGTATACCTTTGGGATGACATAATCGACAAAGCTCCAATGAAGTTATTTAAGCCAACACTCTCTGGAAGATTTGGCGAAGGCGTGGCATTAATTGTTGGTGGACTTGCGACGGCTAAAGCCTTCTCGATTCTTGATCAAATGGAGGAGAATAAGACAAAGCTTAAGGCTATAACTGATCTGTTTTGGTGTCTTTGGACGAGGGTTGCTAAAGCTGAAATAACTGACCTTGGAGTACGAACACAGAGGAAACTTGCTTCTAGAAATAAGTTTCGAAAGATAACAATGGAAGCCGTTAATTTGGAAGTGTGTCTTAAAATGGGGTCTTTGATAGGAGATGGCTCTATGAAAGAAACCAGCCATCTGGGGAAGTATGGCCGGTCACTTGGCGTAATGCTGGAGTTATGGAAGGATTTTCAGGTCTCGACTAATTTGACGTTAGAGCTGGCTGAAAAAATTAGATGTGGGTCGGTGCCTTATTCTTTGCTGTGGGCGAGTGAACGTTCTAAGAAAGTTCAAGGAAAACTTTGGAGTTTGATGGGCACAAGCGGAATGGAACAGGTTTCACTGAATGGGATTGTGGAAGAGGCTTTGCATGTGGGAATGTTGGAAAATATACTGAAAGTAATTGACCGGTTTAGCAAAAAAGCACTATCTGAACTGGTAGATCTTGAGATGAATAACGCTAATCGGATGTTGCAATTACTTGTTGAAGACCAGCACTGCCTTTTTATTAGAAGCCTTCCTAGTTCGTAGTGAGAGTGTGAAAGTTACAGTTCAGGCGGCCATTTCTGTTGTGGGCTGACTGAGAGCAAAACAGATGCGATGGGGCCGAAGTAAACCGCGGGTATTTTGGCCTTTGTGAATATTTTTAGGAGTGTATCTTTGTCTTCTTTTTGAACTGCTTCTTGAACTTGCGAAGAGAATTCGGGTTTTGTTAAAGACTGGAGGTGGAATGAAACATCTGCTATTCTTTCTTTTAGGGTTTTCATATATGGTCTATTTATAGGCAGCTTTATTTGTTTTTAAGCTTTTCCACAACAAGAAAAATGATTTATAGCTGAGATTCAGCTAGTTCATATGCTTCAGAAATTGAACATATTGAAATATGGTATGTTATTAGCGAAACGGAGCTTGTTGTTAAACCTAATTTTTTCTTCAATCTTTTATGCATCCTATTTTGTCTTTTTTGTGTATATCCCGGAATGTTTTATTCCACTGGCTAATGATCGTCTGATGGCTCAGGCATCATTGAATATAGTCATAGTAATCACGTTGTTGGTGACCAGTTTTTTTATGAACCGAATGAAAGAGGTGCGGGTGATTTACTTCTGTTCAGTGGGTATTTCGGTGTCAGCGGCTGTTCTTTTATTTGCTTTTAGTAACATGTTTAGGTTGTTGTTCCTTTTTGTAATCGCAGTGTTCTTTAGTGCAGGGCAGTTGGCTTTTCTCAAGTATTTTTGGAAATCGACGGTGCGTGAGGAAAGAGGTCGTGTAGCTGGACTCATGGGGTTCACTTCTCTTTTTTTCAATCTTGTTATCTACGTTGTGGTAGCAGGAATTTTTGATTTTTCTATGATTGCGGTATTAGGCATGATTCTTAATTTTGCGATATTTGGGACCTTGTTGTTGAGACCATGGAAACTTTGGAAAAGTAGGGTTAGGAGCGTGCACTACCTTGAAAAAAGAACGGTTTTTCTTTATGCGGTTCCATGGTTGTTGTTTTCTTTGGTTAACGCAACGCTTGCTAAGAGCGTATCTTTTCATATTTCGCAGCAAATTTCATCTTCTTTTTATCTGTTGCTTACTGTTTTGCAGGTTGTTGCGGCTTTTTTTGGAGCTTTACTGGGTGGGTTGATTTCGGATTTTTTTGGTCGCAGGGCACCTTTAGTGTTCAGTCTTACTTTGTATGGAATTAGTTCAGCTCTTGCGGGGATAGCTAATAGTTTTGCGGTACTTTATTTCGTGTATATTGCGAATGGTTTCAGCTGGGGTATTCTCTTGGCGATTTTCACTTTTGTGATTTGGGGTGATTTGTCTAACGGAGAAAATTGCGCCAAGATGTACGCGATCGGGTTCATTATCTTCTACTTAACTCAAGGTGTGGGTCTTATTCCTTTAGAGCAAATATCTCAGATACCTCTTGCTGTAAGTTCTCTTGGAGGCTGCTTGTTGATTTTTCTTTCAAATATTCCGATATTTTTGGCTCCGGAACTTTTGCCTTTGGATTTTCGTGAAAGAATTAGGTTGAAGTTGCACATGGATGCCGTTAAGAGGGTAAAGAAAACTCGAAATCAGGGGTAAAGTTCATCGTGGGTTCTTGGGAAGGCTGTTGCTTCTTTTATGTATTCGAGTTTGCATAGCCATTGGAGAAACCTTTCAAGTCCGATGGCGAATCCAGAATGTGGAGTATCTTTTTGCATCAAGCTCAGGTACCATTTTGCTTCTGACGGTTCGGTGTTTTCGTCGGCCATTCTTTTGGATAGGATTTTCTTTTGGGTTATTCTTTGTGCTGTGCTGCCTAGTTCCATGTAGCCTTCGGGGGCTATTAGGTCGGCGGAGAGCGTCAGTTCGGGTTTTTTTGGGTCAGATTTGGTGAAGTATGTTTCGAAGCTGAGTGGGAATTTTGTGATGAAGAAGGGGCTTTTGAATTGTTGACTTAGATTTTCTTCGAGTGGCTGTGTTAGTTTTTGTCCCCAGACGACGTTGAAGCCTTCTTTTTGAAGTGTGTTGATGGCTTGGTCGTAGGTTATTTTTGGGAAGGGCGTTTTTACGTTTGCCAGTTCGTTGGTGGAACGATTGAAGTGTTTAAAGGGCTCTGCTGCTTCTTTTGAGAGTGCTTGACAGACATGTGCTATTAGCTCTTCTTCCGAGTGGAGTATTCTGTTTAGCGTGCATTGTTGGGCTGCTTCTATGCGCCAGTATTCGGTTAAGTGTCTTTGGGTGCTCTGTTTTTCTGCTCTGAAGGCAGGTGCGATGGTGTAGATTTTTTCTAAATCTGCCACGAGAGCGGAGGCGTACGGTTGGAGTCCTTGAGTTAGATATGCTTTTTTGTCGAAGTATTTAATTTCGAAGGAGCCAGGCCAGTCTCCGACTGCGGGCATGATTGTTGGTCCTTGCACTTCTGTGTAGTTGTTTTGTTTGAACCAGCTTCTGGCTGCGTCGAGCAGTCTGGCTCTGATTTTCAGGATTGCTACGGTTTTTTCGTTTTTTGAGTTTACTCTACTTCCGGACATTGAAGTTCACGTTTTTAAGTTGTGGGTCTTTTAATTAAAGCTCATTGTCGGTTGTTGTCTACGCCCTCGCTTCTGATGGGTTGGTTTTGGGTTGATTTTTGCGAGTGGAAGTTTTAGAATGGTTGTTTCTGGTGAGGATTGGGAGAAGAGTTTGGTTAAAAAAGTTTGTGTGTTATTCAGCGTCGAGTTCTTTGACGCGGGACTGGATGTATTCGACTACTTTCTGTTCGCTGAAAAATCTTTCGCTTTCTTGTTGTCGGAGTTGTTCCTTGATTGTTGTTAGAAGTTTTTCGGGGTTGACTGGTTTGATTAGGTAGGCGTCCGCGTTCTTGTTTAAGGCGTTGATGGCGTTTTGCATTGAGGGAAAACCCGTCACTATTACCTTGCGTGTTCTTGGAACCATGTCTTTCATCAGCTTCAGCAGTTCTAGACCTTCCATATCTGGCAGACGGATGGCGATGAGCGCGAGGTTGAAGGCGTTATCTTATAACGTGCCTTCCATGGCTCCGAATGTTTTCCTAAGTTTTCTTATCTGCCGTGGAAAGTTTGGTGGCTTCTGTGCACTTTGGGTTATCCCTAATTTCCTATATAGGATTTCGAGCACTTCTTCTTCAATTATGGATGGAGCACCAAGAATTTGCCTGCTTCCAAAACCGAGTATGTTTCTTAGCTCCTCTGAAAACTTTTCTGGCCTTTTCGGAATCTCGCTCAGCGAGTAGTTCCTTTTTTCCAGATAGTCATAAATTATGCTAGCGTTTGAAGCACCTAAACAGTACTTGAGTACATCATCAACAACCTCAACTATGAGTTTATCGAAGTCAGATTTTGTTTGAGTTAGCATATACATGCACAGCCTGTATTTTGGGAAGCAGCCAAAGTCAGTCTTATCAAAATGGTAATAAAGGGTTATGAATTGGGAACCTATCCTCAAAACTACAATAACAATTTGTGAATATACAGTTCAAAGAGAGCAATCGGTTTAGACCTACGATTCTGGGAGATAGGCACGTGCTTGAGCAGCCCTTCGAAATGATAGATTTAGCGACCTGTCTGCTTGGCAGGCTAACTTGGTTAGCCAGCACAGCGCGCGCTGATGATTCAGTTCTTGGAGAACATGTAGGCGCTGAGATAGGGGTGATTGTGGTGAATCGCCGAGAGATTTTTTTGTCCCGACGAATTTAAGGTCTATGTGGCTCTTTTTGTGATTCGGTATGTTGTTTGGACGGTTTTTGCGGTGATTACGGCGAAGGCTAATCCTAAGATGCCTACGGTTAGACCCAATATTGATAAGCAGATCAGGAGGGAAGCGAGGTAGATTACGCCTGCGGTGAAGACTTGTTTGCTTTTTCCGTTTCCGAGGAAGCTGGCGGTGAGTATGGCTGCTATCGTTGAGGGAATGATGGAGAGGCTCATGACGCTTACGAGGGGGATGGCGTCTGTGAAGGTGGGAAAGAAGTTTGTTATGAGGTAGGAGCAGAGAGCAAATATGGCTAATGATGCGGTTAACGAAGTAAGCATTGAGCCTGCGGGAAAAAAGTCAGGCGGTTAACGATTTTAGTGTTTGAGAGGTGTCTTTTTGGCGGTGGGTATTTTGTCTTGTTTTTTGTTTGGTGTGAGGGTTTTCATTATTTTTTCGATGAGGTTCAGGATTGTGTTGAGTATGGGGCGGAGTGGCCCGAGGCCGCTGGTCATTTCGCGCAAGCTGTTGATGTCTTCGGTGTTGAATGTTTTTGTGAATATTGCGGCTGCGAGGTAGGTTGGTGTAAAGATGACTACGCCGATGATTAGTCGGGTGAGGCTGGAAAATGCGGTGAGTTGGGTGAGGAGGAGGTAGGTTAGTGTTGCGGCTGTGATGGAGGATATTAGGATTTTGGCTGATGATTTCCAG
>Ga0307445_10000071_pt1 | contig 42385 bp, 60 predicted proteins | sample SalMarSW160330MG_FD_202147 | JGI IMG/M metagenome (GOLD analysis project Ga0307445, IMG submission 202147) | Salt marsh sediment microbial communities from the Plum Island Ecosystem LTER, Massachusetts, United States - SW1603-30 | ecosystem: Environmental > Aquatic > Marine > Intertidal zone >... | reverse complement strand
CCACGGCGATGTTCGAAAACGGCACGGCTATGGATGAGAAGAACCTCCAAATATGGGCTCACCATAACATCTGCGATCACATGAACAAGTTCGGAACGGCCAAGCGACGTCAGACCATGGATTCGACCACCGCTGGCGAATCTATCGATGAAATCAAGGTAGGTCGCAGGGCAAAACCGATCAAAATCAATGCAGATCCCACCTTTCCAAAAGGGGCTCTTATCATACTCGATATGGATGCACCGAAGCACGGGTTCGTCACGGGGAACCATCTCCGCAAGGAACGGCGCCCGACCGCAAACATGTGGTTCAAGCAGGACCAGTGGGGTATGCAGAAAACCGGGCTCAAGATCAACGGCTCCAAGACTTTTGGAGCCAAGATCGAGAACATCGATGTGAACGGATAAGGGGGCACTAAAATGACTGACGCATACTTTGACAAGTACATTCCGTTGTACAAAACCGCGAGTGCCTCCATCGGTATCGAAGAAGTCAAATCGCATGGGCACTTCATTCCTACACAGTCCGGCATTGCATTGGATATGCCGGACCCCATCATTGCGATGCAGGATTACACCTCCAAGTTCACTAACGCCAGCGCCGGGTACGTGAACATCATCAACGAAGACGAGACCATTGCGTTGGCTCCTGGATCTTCGGTGGAATTCCGCTGTGAACGTATCGAGAACGCCAGTCCATGGGCATGTTCCTGGATTGCCATAGGACTCGAAAATCCTCCCAAATGGGTTGATGGGGTGGATGATTTGACGCCTACGTATACCACCGCCACGCCTGTTCACTCCAGCGAAGTCTACCGTTACCTGGTGGAAGAAGGCGTTCTCCATGTCGAAATTGACTACGCCGGATTGGATGGAGGCGGAGCGACGGCTTTGACGGTTCCATTACCCTTCATCCCGCAGGATCTGGATGTGATGGTGCCGTTGACAGCCAATGTCACCATTGGCACCGGAACTCCCACCAACATCCTGGCCTACGTGGATGTTACCAATGCGACTGCCGAAACCCGGGCAACTATTGCTTTCAGGAATTTCCAAACCCTGACTGATGATAGTGCCTGGAGAATTCGCATCACCGGAGCAATTCCGCTATGGGGTTGCAATACTTTTACGAGCACGCCCGCCTGGACGGGATCCCCCACGGTTACGAGCACGACCGGCATTTACAAGGTGGTCAACGGCACCTGTTACGGCTGGATTTATTCGATTGAATCGGATGGCAAGGGGGCAAGCACTGCCACGTTCACCCTGCCAACCCAGATCAACGATGTCGATCAGCTGATCGCGTGTGAGGCCATTGAGCTGGTCGACGCCACGTACTCAAATCCCGTGTGCTACATTGAAGCCGCGAATGCGACGTGTGCTAACAGGTTGATTTCCTTCGCCTCGCTTTCTACCCTGACGGATGGCAAGGGATGCAGTATCGCCGTTTCCTTCAAGTACAATCTGCACAACGATCTCGTGCACACGGTGACGGAAGCCTGGGATACTGCCCCGGCGTCCTATACATCTGTGTTCCGGTACGCGGTGATCGGCCGGAAGTGCATTTGGGCCTATTACGGAACGAGTGCGGACGGCAATGGAGCCAGTACCCTTAGTATCCCCATCCCGGTGGTACCGAGTTACATTGCAACTCTCAGGGTAGCGGCGGCGAGCATCCAGCTTGTCGATACGACCTACAGTTGCCCCGCGTGCTACATCGATGCTGGTCAATCCACGGCAGCCGGAAGGGCGCTTCTGAGATTCGAGAATCTCAGCGCTTGCACGGATGCCAAAACCGCGACCCTGATGGCCTCGGGAGAATTCGAGATAGCAGCGGCCGCGTAGGAAAGCTCATGGCTACTCAGACAGAGCAATGGTGGTGGCTGTTAAATCCACCACAAGATAAACTACGGGAGGCCCTCGAAGCCGAGGGCTTCCCTCCTTGTACCTTCGTGAATCGCCAGCCGGTGTTTGCTCAAGATGTGGATACCGAAGCGGTTATGCTTCTGGCAAAGAAAGTCGTATCCGGCACGTACGAGCACGAAGAGAAGCCGAAACGAAAGTCTCGGAAGAGGCGACAGCATGTCAGCTGAGCTTGTCGACAACACTTATTGGAAGTCCTATACCCAACAGTACACCGTTGCGGACGATGCCTATTCCGAGGTCGCCTTCAGCAAACGCACTTCTGGGCTGATTTTGTGGTCCACAGGGGATTTCTACGTGTACGGCAACTTTTCCGCAGAAGAGGCCAATCCAGCGAACTTCCTGTGGCCGGCTTACATGGGACCCCTGTCCCTCCCGATCGGTCACGCCATGGGTGGCGGGACGCTGGTGAAGCTGAAGTCCGTTAGTGGATCAATCACTGTGTACGCTATAGGGCTCGGAGTATGAACTATGGTCGTCAGATCCGTCGCCTTATCAAGCGGATTCCCACTGACTTTCCGTGTCCTCCAGGGTGCTCTCTCTGTTGCCGCTCCCATGGATGGACCTGGACTGAATGGGAAGCCGTTGAGCGAAAAAAGCTCGCTCATGAATCCGGTTCAGTCTGTCCGTACGCGAGCAATGACGGCTGCCGTGTGTACGCATTCCGGCCGGTGATCTGCCGGCTGTACGGTAACTGCATGGAGGTCCTCGGTGACTACAGGGATCAAAAAAATGTCAACGTCAAATGCCCACTCGGGATTGAGCCAAGATCTCCTCTCACACGAGAGGAAGCCTGGGATATTTTCCGGCAGTATATGGAGATCATGCGCCGTGAGCACATTGATCTACTTAACGATAACGCTGTCATTCTACGTGCCGGACCCTACGGCGCTTTCCATAGGGATTCTGTTCCGGTGGAGCTGGTCCTTTTAGCCAATGGAACTGAAAGCCATGAACTCTCTTAATCTATCTTCCATTCCTGACGTGATTCGTGCAGAGTTAGGATCTGTATTCCAGAGGTTCGACCACGTTGACACGAAGATCTCTAATGTGGCGAAATCGGTGGATCGGTTGGAGTCTCTTGTGCTTAGTCAGCAGAAGGTTTTTTTTGATTTCCGAGATAATGTCATCGCATCCCGTGAACATCTGTGGAGCGCTATCAAAGACCAGGAGAAGAAACAGGCGCAAATGAATGGAGAAACTCAAGGTGGCGCTTCGGAGATAGCCCGTGAGCGGTTGAATACCTACTATTACTGGATAAAGATCGGAAGTGCATTTGCCGTGTTGACTTTTTTGATATGGCTTATAAGCCTCTTCTCTTCAAATATAAGTTGGAAGTAGAGAGGTCCCGTAATGGAAGACAAGATTCAAGAAACAGATGATACCCGAGATAGCCTTGAGGCTCGATTCCTGGAACCAATCAGGAGCACGCTAGAAAAGGAGTTGAAGCGGATCATGGTCCGATTCGACCCCATTGACTCTAAAATCGAGGCCGTAGAGGATAGGACCAAGAGGCTAGAGAACCTCTGGGGGAGATATGTAGAGGGTTTTGTCTCCACGAGGGAGACGGTAGATAAATGGAAGGACGAGATGTGGGCTGCGATCAACGATAATAAAAAACATTCGGAAACATCACTGAAGGAACTCAGAAAAATGTCGGAGAGCGCACTGAACGAAGCTAAAAGATACCACTTCTGGTGGAGAGTAACTTCGGCTATTCTTTTGGTGCTTTTGGGAGGAGCCGTAGTTTCGTTCAGTTTTCTGATAATAAGAGGTGGTCTCTAGGAGCGTCTTATGAGCGACGAAAGAAAAACATATCCGGTTGCGTTTCTTGCGAGTGCTGCGGAGCCGGCAGAGTGACGGAAGAGGCGAGAACTGCTCTCCATCAGTTATTGCAGCAGGTCTCGATTCAGGCATCAAGTATCCAAAAGGGCATGGATCGGCTGGAGGGTAAATTCGACAGGTTGGAAGAAAAGATGGACCAGACCGAACATGATCTCTTGAATCAACTTTCTCTCTGTCGAAATCATAGCGAGGGTGTTCATGATGCCCTTTTCCATAGACTTGGAATCGTAAAAGAGCGTCAGGACGAACGCATAGGCGGCTCCAAAGTAGTGAAACAATATTCCGGGACCACTGTGGCAATAGTGAGCGCTCTGACGCTCACGGTAGCTGCGATTGTCGCGGCGTTCATTCAAAGAGGTTGGTACTGATGCACGAAGAAAAAAATCAAATGTCTTTGTCGTCTAGCCTCATTGTCGGTTGGATAATCGGCCTCATATGGGTAGTGTTTGGGACAATAACCTATCCGTATGTTCACGGAGAAATTGCGGAGACTCTTTGGATTCGGTCCGTGCTTGGGACTTGGATGGCACTTTTCATTACAACTTTTTTAGCCTTCATCGATTCCGTGACTGACGGATGGTGGATGAGGAAGGTCGGGGAGAATGCGTACGCATCGGCCGCAGTGGTTTGCATGTGCTTGTACGTGCTTTCTGCTGCTATGGGCTTGTTCCAGCTTGGCAATGCCCGCTGATTGGGCTCATTCCTGGGTAAGGAATCTGAGAATCATCATCGGCTATCACTACCCGTACGTCTGGGGCGGTGAGAGCCAAGAGGAAGGTGGCTACGACTGCACAGGTTTTCTGTATGCCGGCCGGCCTCTAGCAATAAAAAACAAGCAGTGGATATCGCAACTCCAAGCCGATGTCAAAAGACCCACTACACTGAAACGATCTACTTCAGCGAGAATGCAGCGGGGTCTCGATGGCTGGATCTCCGTTCCGACAAGTTCATGGAACGTCAGAGAAATGGACCTGGGCTTTATACCAGGACATGCGTTTGCAATTGCCCGGGGAAAGTCAGGTCTCAGAGTAATTCTGCACTCGACTTCATCTCGGGGTCCAATAGAACAGCCACTCCCCTCTTGGGTTGCGGCAAAACATCCGGTGTATAAGCACCTGACTATAGGTGACAAATGACTGGCAGAGTGTGGGGCTTCGGAACAATCTTGTGGCTGGCCGTGCTCGCGCTCGGCTACGCCACCATTGCAAGGGCCATGTGGTCCTGGTGAAATTCAAATGAGAGATGATTTCTGCACGCTTCATGGACCTGGACGCGGGGATTGCGAACACGCGGTCGGCTTACCCGCAGAGCTCAATTCAGAGACCTGCGATGAGTACGGTATCCCTCACGGTTGGTGCGCGTACTGTTGGGTTTCCTTTGAAAAGGAAATGTTGGAGATCATTCTACTGGATCGAGAGGGACCTGGCTGTTTTAAAGATTTAAGACAAAGGGCATTGGAAGAATATAGACGGACGGGATTCTACAGCGAGGAATCGGAAAAGGAGCATAGACGATGCAAGACTTCCTGAAACTCATCAACGGTAAGAAGACCTACATATCGGGCATTGCCCTGATACTGGCGATTCTAGGGACCAAATACGGAATCATTCCGGCAGATTCATTCTGGTATGTGGTCACCGGCCTTGGCGCTTTGATCGCGATATTCATGAGGGCCGGGATTGCGAAGCTGGCCCCGGGTTCTGACGTCGATATCCCGATGCCGGACGCTCCGCAGATGACTCAAGATATCCCGGATCTGAAGACGGCACTGGCTGAGGTACTGAAAGACGTACTCGCCGAACAGAAGGAGTCTAAGCCGAATGGCGAAGCGTAAGGCCACTCCCCAAGCGTGGGCAGGAATCAGGCATTTTAAGCCGGTGGATTTCCAGTGCCAGTGCGGCAACTGTGCCGGTAAGGATATTCCGATCTCGATGGCAGTCGTGAAAAAGCTGGATGCCATCCAGGAAGCAACCGCCGTGCCGATTCAGATTATCCTTGGCTGTCGATGCCAGGCTGCACAGGATCGGAAGAATGGCGGCAAGTCGATCTCCGCCCATCTGCCCCACGGAGACGAGGGGGAGGCGACGGCCGTCGATATCATTTGCGACACGGTGCAGGACCGAGCGAAGCTTCTCCATGCTGCATTCATCCAGGGATTCACCTTTATTGGGATCGGCTTTAACTTCCTTCATTTGGAGATCGGTCCCACAACAACCAAGCCGAGAGTATGGCTTTACCGGCACGGAAAGAGAGTGGAGGGTTAAGATGTTGTTTCCAGGTGGTAGAATGACGAGTCTTTTGCCCTTTGCGACCGTGGCTGCTCTGGAAGCTGCTACCGGAAACACCAACGTGCTGATGTATTGCGTCGCTACGGATACGCTCTACAAATACGTTGCGTCCGGAGCTGCCTACACCCGGGACGGTACGAGTGTACTCAATACGGCGGCAGGGGGGAACACTCGATTTGTGGCCCTCTCCGGTACTCACGCTTCAGGCTCTACTCTTGTGTACGCCGACCTCACCGCTGCCGAGGCCGCAACCGGTGTTACTGACGGCAGGCGCGCGTGGGTTGCGAGTTTAAACTCGACCTACAAGAAGGTCGATGCTGGGTCTGCATATACAAGAGATGGAACCCATGTTCTCAATACCGGAGATGGTGGGGACACGAGGTGGGTAGCGGAGGGGCCGACGTATACCTATGGCTCTACGTCTCATTTGAGGATCGCCGCCGACCTCCTTGGCGTTGAATGGGCTGTTGAGAAATCCCGTGGCGATGGTGCTGCTGGTGTCGATAGCGAACTGCTGCTCAATATTCCGATCTATGGCTACAATGATGCAGCGACTCCTGAAAAAATAGAGTACGGACGAATCCGGTGTTATATCGCTGACGCGAGTGATGGGACCGAAGATTCTACTCTGGAATTATGGCATCAGCGGAGTGGTGTGCTTAAGAGACGGCTGACGCTGTATACAGACTATATTTTGTTTGAAGCGGGACTAAACCAACAACAATACCTTCAGAACCTGCTGTATTCAAGTAAGTTTTCCCAGGCATCTGAGCTGTTTAACACTCCATGTATATATGCCTACAGTAACAACGCAGGGGCGCATGAGGCATTGCTATTCGTTCACTCAGACAACGCCTCAGCAACGGGAGTAACTGCAAAAATACAGAATGACGGCACAGGGGACATCGAACAATGGTATCAGGGAACCAACCTTCGTGGAAAGCTCGATACTGACGGCAAGTTCACGATTGCCGCCGGTCTTGGAATGCACGGAGTAGCGGCACCGGCACAAGCAACATATTCGGAAGTTCCTGCTGACCTTGCAGCCTGTCTCGTTGCAATTGGCGCAATGGCAGCATCATAAAGGAGACAGATCATGGCAAAAACGGTTATAGAGTGTTTGACCAAGCTGGCAGACGCCGTGGACAACGATCTCCTTCTGTGTAAAGTATGGGATAGTAATTCCCAAAACCCTAAGATTGACTACACTATCCCGATTAATGGAGATTTTGCGGTAGCCGTGCGGCCCGAGAGCGTAGGCGATCTCGCGCTTTACGGCCCAGAGGGAATAAAAGGGCAGACCTCGACAGGGTATGCAGCCATGAGAACAAAGGTTGAGGCGAACATTGCTCGGCAGGTGCCAGAAGAAGATCCGCCGCCGAAAACATCTACGCTGGACGAACTGTATGATGCAATTCCAACGGTAGCATAATAGGAGGACCTGTGAATCTCGAACTACTCGCTATGAACGCACAACTCGAAGCTTTACGGCTCTGTCAAGCCGGGAATGTGGCAGGAATCGCCAATGCTCTGAAGTGGGATGTGAATACTATGGAACAGGCTGTGGGCTACATTCATCAACTCTCGGCCTCGATCCGGGCCGGAATGCAGGTACAACAGCCTGCTGTTGATCCTCCGCCTGAAGATCCGCCGAAGGACGAATAATGAATCTCCCGGGCAGTGCACAGTACATTCACTCAATCGCGGTTGAGCAGAGTCCCGCTGACGGGGTTTTTCTGTACTACGATGCAACATCGAACTCGTACAAGCACGCCCATGATGCCCACGCGAACCTTACCGATGTGTCTGAAAATCTGACACACGATGAGATTGACACTGCGGTAGGAAATTCCGTTGACCACATCGCAGCCGGCAATCCTCATTCCGGGAGCGCGAGCACCACGGATCTGACGACACACACCGGAGCGGCAAACCCGCACAGTGGTAGCGCGAGCACGACCGCTTTATCCGATCACACCGGAGCCGCGAATCCGCATTCCGGGAGTGCGGCGATTGCCCATGAAGCTACTCACATTGAGGGCGGTTCCGCGGAGATCGACGGCGATAAGATCTCGATCTCATATACCGGGTGGGCAGCCATCGTGCCGAATACTGACGCGGCCGAAGTGGACTCGGTAACGCAACTGACCGCGATCCTGGACGCCATTGATACGGCCATCGACGGCTACGTTGGGGGTGGCGAAGCGAATACGATGTCCAACGACGGGGGCGAAGTCGCCCTGTTCGAAACGAAGTCCGTCGTTGACTTTCCTATGCGGAGCTTGCCAAGTGATCTCTACGAGGTAGACACCAAGATCCTTTGGCCGAAAGTGGCTATACCGGCTGTGGACAGCTATTGTCCCCTTCCGATTCAGTATGTTGACGCGTCAAACGTTAAGGTACTTGCGGATCTGTATTGGCTCCAAGGCCACAGGCTTTATAGCCAGTATGTGACGCAATACTGCCGACCTATAACGGTCGCGAGCCCGATAACGGTCGATCTGACCTCCGCTTCGTTGATTGGGGGGAAGGTCAACGAGTCTCATTATGGACTCTATCTGCTGGACGGAACGACTGTCGTCGCACTCCCCTTCTTGCGTGTGGATTACAGGGATTTCCCCGGAGTCGTGACCCGTATCAATCCTGCTGCTCATGCAGACGGGACCACAGCAGCCAACGGATTCGTTGATGCCGATGATTGTTTCAATGGGTATCGATTGGTGCTCCTGAACGTCAACAGCGATTATCATGGGAGCATCTACACGATTGCCGACACGATTGACGGATCACCGGATCACATCGATGTAACCGGAGACATTACAGCCGAGGTCCAAGAAACTGAGTGGCTCCAAATGATCCCGGCCTCGGGGACGGATTATCTGTTTCTGGGGACAATCCATTTTGACGGCAGTGGAGATCTGGATGGGTTCACGCGTATCGGTTGGAAAACAGTTTTGGATGCGGCTGTTGTGGTAGCAGGAAACAAAGACACGTCACTCGGAAATACTGATTTGGGAACTGTCATTCCTCCCACGGCAACGCAAATTGGAATTACTCCATACGTAGCTGGGAACTGCTACGGCGCATCTTGCCATACGGCCAAAGGGACGGATGGGACAGGCTACCTCTATCGTCCTCTCTATATGAGGACGGGCACAAGCAACGTGTCCAATTATGAGGCTATGGGCACAATCAATCCCCTCGTGATGACAGCTACATCGTTGTTGCGTAATATGTTTAGAATGTGGACCGGTTCATGGGTTGCTGCCACCACTGGCGATCTCTATGTATTCGAGTATGAGGAATAACCATGCAATGCGAAACCTGCAAATCCGATAACATCTGCGAGGAAGTCCGATTCATCCGCGGCCTCCGCGACGACAAATGGTCAAAATGGAAACAGGTTTACCGGCGTTGCGCTGATTGCGGTTGCGTGAAGATCTACACGGAAGAGGGATGGCAGGATGTCCGATAACCGTCAGAAGACCATCGGCGAACTGGAAACCCTCACCAGGGCTTCCATCGAACAAGCAAAGGCTCTCTGTGGAGGAAATCGGAAGAGACTTGATACTTTGGAGGAGATTTTCGTTGCTTATGGAAAAGTAAAGGATCAGTTTCTGGGATTGTCCTGCATCTTGAATGGGATGCGATTCAAAGAATTACCATCACTCATGGCCGACATAGATCGGTGGGGTGACAGATTGGATGCCATTCGTGCAATCATGGGACAGGAGGAAATGACCATAAACTAATGGAAATCCTACTCGACAACTGGTCCGGATATGGAACGAGCATTCCTCTTGTGACTACAGACGCGGGTGGCCGTCCGTATCTCGCTTGGTCTATCGGAGAGAAGGCCTCCGCTAATTTCCGTCTGCCGGAATCCTACGTCGTGGGAACCGATCTTACGTTGGTGATCAAGGAGAGTACGCCGGGCCAAAGCAAGAAGCATAAATGGTCGATCGACGTTTCCCGGGAGCTCGATACCGCGGAGACCGTGACCGAGGAGTTCACCAGTTCAGCGACAGCGAGCGAACTGACTGAGAGGGAGATTACCCTTACCTCGGATGGAGAGCTTAATGGTGTGGCTCTCGCTGTCGGAGACGAGATCTCGGTAGTACTATCCCGGATCGCTGCGTCTGGCACTGAAGATTCCAACGATATCCGGACGTATACCGCGTCTATCTGGGTTGACAGTGTGGATTACGGGCAGTCCGGGTGTCTAGGCCGAGTTGGGACCATAATTGACGATGTGCGTGCAGACTTCAATGATACCATGATGGAGCGGATTTCCAATACTGAGATTATCCAATGGCTGAACCGGGCAAAGAACACGCTCGCTCGAAAGAGCATCTTCCGGAAAGAGTCCGCTTTGGACGTAACGGCCGGCGTCGGACAGATCGTCATTGCCGACCAGATTACCGATTACGTGAAAGGTTATAATCTAAGATGGTGGGAAGACACGGATTTCATGGCTGTCTGTCCGTCCTGGGAGCGTTTCCAGATCCTTAATCTCGGTGAGGCCCTCGAAAATTCCAATCCCGAGGTCTGGATCATCCTGTCCGATGTCCTCCACTTTTGGCCGGTTCCGGATGCCTCGGTGTCGTCCGGACTCTACCTCTACCATTCGTACGTTCCTGCAGACCTCAATTGCTCCAGCAATTACGATCCCGACTTCCCGGTCCCGTTCGACGAGACGCTTGAAGAGTATGCACTCTGGAAGGCTTTTTCCAAATTTCACCGTGACCCGGGCTGTTCGATTCAGGCTGATAAGCATGAAATGAAATGGCTGGAAGCCCTCAACGACCTTGAGGTCCAGGAGTCCACCCCCTTGCAGGGCGTCTATCCCTACCGATAGGAGGCCCTTATGGCCGACCTCGAATCACGACAAGTCAAAATTCTCTCGCAATGGGGCAAGGGATACATCTCAAAGGGAGTGGCACGTCTCAATTACCCGGAGGATGCTCTGCGGGACGGATACGATGTGATTCTCGCGGATGGAGGCCTTCACACCAGGCCGGGATATTCTTCGTTAGCTGGCAATCTGCTGGCTGGTGACGTCCAATGGTTAGGTCAGGTGCGTTTTCCCACCAACGATCTTGCGTATCTGCTTGCTCAAGTGAAGGACCCCGATCCGGATTATACCGATTTGACGACTGTCCCGGGTGCAGTCACGCCTATTCGGACGATTTGGGATATAGACAACGAGCGAGTAATTATCTGGCAAGGCGAAGGTACTCAAGATCAGAATTGGTACGCGTATGATCCAACGACTCATGATGCGACGCTTATTACCCCAAGTACTGACCCTTTCGAAGGCATTCCGTATGATCGATTTCATGACATGATCTATTTGCCTTCTGAGGGAGAAGCCTTGTGTGTCCTCTTCACTGCAACCAATGTTCACGGAAACTCCATTGATTTGAGTACTGGCGAATGGACTGGTTTTTGGAATGGTGCAAGCCCAATCAGTATGAACAGCGGCAATGACCGTGTGTGCTCTGTATTGAGAAATTCCGATTTGATTATCGCCCGGAACGGTGAATTGCTTCAAATGGACCTCGCAACCAAGACATTGGCAAGCTTTTCTAATCAGACCGGCATTACCGCGTATTCCGGAACTCACACAGAGATGCGGATCTGCTATGATGGTGACGAAGACGTTCTGTACGCAGTTTTGAGCGAGTATACAACTTCATGGATTACACACATTCTGGCCTACGATTTCGGAACAGATACATGGAGTGCAGTGGCCAACGTTCTCGGTTACCAAGTTCATGATTTGTACGTCCATTTTCTGTTTTGTACCGGTTTGCTTCTCCTACACACGCAATCCGATGGAGATCTTCTGAACATCATCGATGTTGCCACCGGAGACGTGACAACGGAAGCCGTGCCAACTAGCGTGATGCCCACCACAAGTTATTATATAGGATCGCTGCTCACTGACGATGCCGGGGAATTCTATTGCTACTCATACAGTTCGGCGAATAGCCATATTTTTCATAATCCGGTGGATTGCAGCTTTCAGAACCTCGGCCACTCATATCTGTATGCCACCCCTACCCACTTGCCAGCCACGACACTGGTATGGACTCAGATCTACGATCTGGGCACCGATGCCGGTCGGATCTCCGTGGCGGTTCTCGGAGACCGCTGCATCATTACGGATGCGAATTTCGCGAATCCTCCTCTTGTCTGGATGGGGTGCCTCTCAAGCGATGGCTCAGACTGGGCATACCCGAACCATGTCTTGATATTCAAGAACGGTCAACAGGCTTATGACGTAAGTCAGTACGTTTTGGACAAGGACTCGACAGTCTCGGCCGATATTGGAGATATCGACGTCGAGGGATTCATAGATATCGTAACTGACGTGCCAAAGATAGAGGCGTTCTATTTGGAAATGGGAAGTGTAAACGTCGGCCTTGGGGCGGCGCAAGCCTATTCTGTGACGCAAGATTTCGCCTCGTCATCCGATATCGCACGTCAAGATCTTAAGGGTGACATTGTTACATGGGTAAGGAATGATGCAGACACGAACATTGACGCTGGAGATGCCGTCGAGAAGGTTGACGGAGACGGAGTGGTGACGGGTCTGGTGGGAATACCGTGCACTGGGCATCCCTTCTCGGACTATGACGTCGTGGTCATCGCGGGGAGCACTGCCTATAACGGGACGTGGGTTCTCGATGCGGATACTTCGACGAACGAGCTCGTCATCGAGACCACCTATGTCGCGGAGACATTTACGGGGGGTGGCGCTGAGACCGTCCGACTCAATAAAAGCACGGGTCATTTCGAAGGCACGACCTACACGCTCGACAACGCTTCCGCCACCGACGAGGGTGGTGGACTTGTGGGCCTGCCACTTACAGGCCAGCCCTACTCTACGGGCGATATTATCGAAGTGCGCGACACCATTAATTACGACGGATCGTATTCGGTAGACGCAAGTTCCTCCGCGAATAAGATTGTCATCACAGCCTCATACGTGGCCGAGGGGTTTGCCGGGACTGAGACCGTGAATCAGCGGATTACTCTCGGCTCGGGAAATGATGCTCCCAATGTGGAGGCGGGCCTCCAGATCGTCATAGCCTCCACAACAAAACAGATTTCCGCGATTACCGACGATGGGGAAGCTGACAATGAGGTTGAACTGAGTTCAGCCACCGATGACGGTGCCGTGACCGCCCTCTATGGGATTGATGTGCTCTCAGATGCGATATCCACGATTTACTCCTACGACGAAGGTGTCGTTGAGCTCGTCAGACCATCGGACGGTAAGCAACTCCTCCGCGGTTATTCGCTCAGGATAATTATTGACGGTTCCGAATTTGCCGATGATCGGGAAAATCCGAGCTTCACGTTTCGACATTACCATTGCACGAGGATTCTGCACGCTTCGATAGGAGAGCGATCAGGAAGTACTCTTAATACGGTAGCTACTCCGGTAGAGATCACCTTCAATAATGGTGAATCAGGATATTGGGATGGCAAGCTCTGGGATCCGGACACCGATACCGTTCCTCCCGCGATCGATATCGTATCTGACAATCTGAAAGATTTCACGATCGAGACGGCAAAACAATACCTCGTCACAGTGGACCTCGGCTGGGATTACACCTATCTTCCGAGAGAGCTCCTCGGTCTCTCACTTGTAAGCTATGGTGTCTACATAGCTTCTTGTTGGGTTTCGGCATCCCTTACAGGTTCAGGATATTACTATCGTTGGAGGCGCGGCGGGGAATCAGAATATTATGACGACTCAACTCCTATTTATTCTTGGACGCTGGCTCCGTCAGGATGTCCATTTTTGTACAAGATTACGTCTCAAACCCTCTTTCCTCTCTATTCTTCACAGAGAGTAGTAGCCCACACCACTGACGCAAGCCGGCAGGCGATTTATTGGATCGATCAGCTTACGTCAATAACCCTCGATCAGTCCACGCCAGGAAGCTCGGTACTATTCCATGCCGCCAGTTTCGACAATCGATCCACATTTCAAGTCTTCAAGGCCGCAGCATGGAGGTCCATAGTCCAGTATTCGACTCCAAATTGGCAATACAACGATTCTGCGACTGCGACACCCAATTGGGTTAATGCAACAACGAACACGCTTCTCGGGGCACTGTATGAAGCGTTTGGGGTGTCATACAATCAATGGACTAAGATCGAGATCGAGGCCATGGATTCGGACGACTGGCAGGCTTCCGGCGGTTTCGTCCTTGGCACCACAATATACCTGAACTGGGCCGTATCTCTTACGGCATCAGGAACCGATTGGCCGGCATTGACAAAGATCACGATCTCTTACCTGGATACCGGTTCTGCGATCATCGAGGGTTTCAAATCTGGAGACTGGACGGAAGGATCCGGCTGGACGGACAACACAGCCCTCACCGGAATTCCACTCGCTCAGGACGGCACTATTGAGTATGACGGAAGTTCAGCTTTTGAAGCTGACTACCATACGTTGGATGGAATCCCCGGTTTCCATTACCGGTTGAAGATGTTCGGAACCTCGGCCGCTGCGAGTATCACTCGACTTCTCTACAAGGCACCCTGTCAGGCTCTCTCAAATATTGGTCTTGGTGTTCCGGATTATCCTCTGCGTTTTGTCTGGTACGAATCCGATACCGGGATCCTCGTGGATTACACCTATCTGGTGATTGACGAAACATTCACCGAACTCGCTTCGGCACCCTCACGGTTGGACGAAAATAAATGGATCTACATAGGAAACCTGACCCAGTTCTCGGCTGTTGAACTCTTCTTCTATTCTGTGAATTCCGCTGCTGCTACCCTGACGTGGGAATACTGGACCGGCCTTGAATGGAAGGCCCTCACAGTGACTGATGGTACACATACGTTTGGCGGTCGGGGGATAGCGGAATGGACAGTGCCCACTGACTGGAAGACCAGCGTTCCCCTGGATGCGAGTCTTTATCGAGGCTATTACGTGCGCGTAACGAGTTCAGCGCAGATGACCGCGGCCACCGCGATTTCCGAATGCCGAGTCTATTCGGTGCCTCCCGATCTCGTAAAGCACCGGGAATGCGTTACATTCAGGGATCGAGTGAGTTTGATCGGGAGGCCCGACTTTCAAGATATGGTCGAGATTTCCAGGCAATATGAAGAGTACGGTTTTTGGGGATCCGATTCGAAACGGGACAGAGTTGGCGGAACGGACTCGATTCAGTGTGCGATACAGGCGTGGTCCGGGCTCCTTCTCGGCAAGAGAGAGTCCCTGCACTTCCTCACTGGGTCGAGTCCTTCTGATTTTGCGTGGACCACCATAGAGGCCTCGCGGCATGTACCCATAAACTCCAGGGTGATTGTGAAGGCTCCGGTATCCTCAGACGATGGCCTGCGAAACGCTTTATTCTACCTGAACCAGTACGGGGCTTTCGCGATGTCCGGACTTCAGGCAGACACGACCTTCGCAACTGGGAGAGTTTCGGAGCTCTCAAGGAATGTCGATTGGTGGGATAGTTCCAGTGGGGAGTACATCGATATCGGCACGCTGGCCGACACAGGATGCGGTGTGTATTGGCCGCGTCTGAACTGGATTGTGTGGTCTGTGCCCATGGTCGTGAGCGGAACATCTCAGGCCACGAATAACCGGCTCCTGGTCTTCGATCTTACCCTCGGGGCCTGGTTGCCGCCAATTGAGATCACCGCCTCTTCGCTGTGCACAGCTTTTCATTACGATGCCGGCGCTCCTGGAGGACTCGCCGACCTGGGGCTCTATGGCGGCGATTACTCCGGAAATATCTTGCAGTTATTCTCCGGGGATGCTACGAGCGACGACGGGACCGTGATTTCCATGCAGGCACGGACGGGGCTGATAACCTGTGGATCGCCTCACATTGACAAAGAGATGATGCACTTCCGCGTGTTCGGTTCGTGTGAAGGAAGCGGCAACATCAAGATTTACCGGAATGGTGAATCAAATGTGTGGAAAACAATCACATTTGCTGATATAGTTAATCCAAGCGGAAAGGACATCGCGGTGGACTATAGCGGCTTCGACATGTTTTTCCGCTATCTGGAGATCGAAGTGAATGCGAGTGGCCCCACTGTCATCGAAGCCATAGAATTCGAGTACGTGCCGGCCTTCACGGACGAAGGGCAGGGTGTCTGACATGCCTTTACCTCATACATCAAGATATGCAGAAATTAGACCTCCTACTGAGGACGAAACGTATGGTCAGGATTCGATACGTTCTGCTACGTTTTGGGATTCCACACTTGGACGGTTAGTCAGATCCTTTTTGCCAGAGTCCGATATCGAGCTATCGACTCCGCAAGATTCTGTCATGGATACCGTTGGCCAGCGACTACAGAAGACTCTGAGGTACAACCAACCGGCTCTCTCTGAGAGAGCAATGAGCTTAGGGACGGGAGGGAGCCCCGGCCTGGGTATGGTTGCTGGCCCAGTCGTGTATGGTTCCAGACCATTGATATGGGATATCATTGAGAAAATTGCCCCTAAACTATCGAAGAGATACAAGGGAGTAGATGTCACCGGACCTGGAAATAAGGTGATTAGGAATACGATCCATGACTATTTTGATGAAGTTGGGAGCAAGCCGGTAACGCTCGGAGCGGAGAACGAGGTAAGATCTCCACATGTCCCTTGGTTTTATGAAGGGAATCTCGACCTTATCCCGAGGGAAAAACGATGGTCGTCGTATTTGCCAGAGGGTTATGACCTGGTTCCTGAAGCTGCGTTAAAAGATATCAAAGGTCCAGGAGGAACCCTGTACGGCGGTGAACTCATAACCGGCCATGATAGCCCAATGAAAAACCTCGAAATGTGGGATGATTATCTTTTGAATAAATTTCCCCAAATGAACCGATCGAGTTATGGTGAACGGTATGGTGGCGGCTATCATCTCCACGCTGGTCCCCCTGAAGGTGTGGAACAATGGGATCCAGATACAATAAAAAGGTTGCTGGTTGAAGTGCTTCAGGATGAATCCCGGATACTCCCACCAGTTCCAAAATACAAATCAAATCCAGAACGTCAATTTGTTCCTTCGCTACTCAAGCAAATACAGTCGGTTGACTATACTTCAAACAGAGCAATGAAAGCTTTAGAGAATCCCAATCTCAACATCTACGAGACTTTGCACTTGTTGCCCAATAAGTTTGAGGGCTCGGTTGCGTGGCGACGGCCATCGAAAGAAATGCCATCTGCAAAATATGGGGTTAGCGGCCCCGGAAGACCGGAATTCCGCAATTTTTATTCCCCCTTGAACGCTCAGGAAGCTGGAGAGAACATGCTCGCCGTGCAGGCAATTATGGATGCTGCTCAACGTAATAAGCGGAGCTTGCCTTCTGATTTCCTGACGTTGATGGATGAGGTATATTCTCAGATCACTCCCAAAAAGGATGCTATCCGAGAATTCCACCGCAACCGATGGTTCCCCGAGGGGATTCATCCGGAGGGAAGCCCCTATGCTAACGGACTTGTGGAGAATCCTGTTTCATGGAGGTGGAACGAAAGTAGGGATGATCTAATTCCCGTATTTAAGCCACGTTTCGAGCCACGATATTTAGAAGTAGCAGGAGATTTATAACATGCCTGACTGGTTGTCTCCAAAACTTGCATACGAGATTCCTCTCTGGCTTTTGGGTCGATCTCAGCAAGCCCTGTTTCAGGGTGCCGAGGCCGGGTCTAAGGCCCGTGCCCGGTACGCTCAGAATCTTGACGAACAGGGATACTCTCCGCGGTGGTCGGACGTAATGGCTGACGTCGGCTCGTTGGGAGATCTCCTGAAGGGTGCGGCTGGAGCACTAAACCCGTTTGGGGAAGACGTTCGAGGCACTCAGCTTACGGAAGACTTCACCGGAATACCATGGCTTGACAATGCGATCGGAACTGGTATTGACCTGTTCGGAGACCCTGTAAATATCCCTGTTGGTGGGGCTGGAAAGATCTTAGGAACCATGGCACGGACGGCGCCCAATCTACTCAAGCTGAGGAAAGCAGCCAGGGCTGAACAAACGGCAGGCCAACTTGGGAGAGCGGCAACGGTAGCAGCCGAGACCGGTGAACCGCTCGCAGAGACCGGAGGGCTTTGGTACAGAGCCTTGCCCTGGCTGGATGTCGCACCTTCCAATAGCCAGACTGGCCGCACGGCACGCAATCTGGCTACCATTGCAGGTGACAGGTCAGCTACCTGGGATGCCCTGAACAATCTTGGATGGCGCAAAGGGTTGCTGGATATTCCGGCATTTCCGAGGAACGAGCTTGAACCGTTGGCAATCCGAAGTAAGGGACGAGTCAATGAACTTGGAGCCAAGTTGTTTCCCCATAATCCGTCACATCAGGCGATGCTGGATCCAAAGCATGGAGATGTGAACGGATTCTTTCAACCTGACGCATCGAATCTTCTGGCTTACAGTAAACTAACCCAGAGAACCACGGTGCCCCATGAGTTCACTCACTGGTCACGATACAAGACTCCTGAACCATTTCAAAGCGCTCTAAGAGAAGAGTTAGCGAAACTACCTGAAGTTTTTAGCAAGTTAGCGGAGGCATTACGTAAGATCCCGGCGTATGCCAAGAAACCGGGATGGGGCCTTGGTGAGGAGATCGCTGCGAGAAAGGTTCCGAGCGGAACGGAATTCGCCTCTCCGCTGTTGAATCGGATGAGGGATCAAGCCGTGGGAGCTATACAGCCCGAAATGTTTAAGGATGCCACGCGAATTCCTCTTGAGCTTCCATACATGGGTGCCAAGGCAGGTAAGGCGGCGTCTCAAAGATACCCTGAACCGGCAATGGACACTGGCGTCGTCAAGAGCGAGAATCCCGAAGGGATAAACCAGGTCGTCTCCTACCACAATCAAACCGGAGAAAGACTTGGGCACATTGGATACAAACAGCGGCCCGGCCGTGGCCCTCGGGTCGTAGACATCAAGATGGACCCGAAGTATCAAAAGACACGGTACACCGGAGAAATGATCAATCGCTTCATTGAGGAGATGGGGCCGCTGATAAATGACATTGGTGCAGCCGGAACTATCACGAATTCTCCTGAGTTTTGGAAGTCATTGATCAGGAAATTCAGAAATCATCCCAAGATTGACGTCCTTAAGCAGATGATCGGAGGACAATAATATGCCCATTCAACCTTACCGATACACCATGAAACAGGGTCCGTACAACGTACCGCTCGGACAGAGCTCTGACTTCTACCGGGCCAACCCATACCAGAGCAAGTTCACTCCGCTCACCCAACGATACGGACAGACATCTCAACAGATGATGAATCCTTACGTGAACCTGTCTCCCGAACAGATGCGATTGAAGTTTGGGTATCAAGGCGGCACGGGGCCGAATAATCCGGCTCTTGGGGATTGGATGGCTCAAATGCGCGGTAATGTTGGCGGTGCTCTCCGAGAGGGAGTCAACCAACAGGCCAATGCGGGTGTCGCGGCGAGCCGTGGAGGAATGGCACTCCCGGGAGCCGATTTGAGATCCGTGCTCGGCAACCAGGCCAACCAACAGGTCGCGGGTATGGCTTCGCAAAACTTCAACAATGCCGTGAACTACGAGAATCAGCGGCGGGGAATGGATAACCAGATTGCTGCTCAGTTAGCAGATTTCGCGCGAACCCAAATGAACACCGGTCTTGGCCTGGCAGGTTTGGAACTCCAGGGCACGCAGGCGGATCAAGCCGCTCAACAGCATTGGATGGACATGGCAGGTCAAGCGTTCGGCGCTGACACCAACTTGTACAACCAGATGGTGACCGGTGAACCGCAGCGGAGGATGCAGGAACAGATGATGAACCCGCAGCTCGCCGACGTCGAACGGCAGAACCAGTTAAAGCAGCTGATGGCGCTCTTGCAGTCCAAAGCATACGGGGCTCAGGCTCCGGGGGCCGCCCCTTGGGACCAGGGATCATACCAGTCCCGGGGACTCCTGGATCGGCTGACCACGCAGCTGGCGAGAGGAGGTCGGTAAGATGCCGACCCCCACCGGTAGATATTCGACACACGGAAGACCACTGTACGATTGGCCAGAAGGCGGAGTATACTCGGAACGCACGGTTACCTTTCCGATCAATGGAACTTGGTATACGTTTCCGTCTGTGGATGCTCAAGGAAATGTCCAACCGGAAGATCAAGTTAGACAATATGTTCTGAAACATGGTCCCATAGATCCGATTACCGGAGAAAAATTTCCGTCTTTTCCTAGTCTTCAGGCTGCCGAAAACTACGCTCAATGGCGTTCAAGTACATTGATGCCACCTAAGAATTATCGCGGAGAAGACCTCATCAGTCCAGAACGAAATGTTCCTCAAAATATGCCCAAAATCATGCCACAACAGAAATCTTCTGGTTATGGAGGAGAAAATCAGATGTACTACGGAACAGAAGATTCGATATCGCCTCAAAGAGCCTGGCCCATGGAACGATATAAAGTACCGTCATGGATGCCTTACGGTCAGGTTCCTCCCTTTGGGGAACCGAATCTTGTTGGCAGCGGCAAAATGGATCCGGGAACTGATCTCGCTCAACGGGCTTTTCAGGATCCGGATCTTTTCAAGTACCTCGGGACGTCTGGGTTTGGAAACATGGCGCAGAACTACGCCTCTTCCCCAGACGAGACCATGGCCGAATTGTTCTCCGGTCTTGGCTCTGCACTGGGAAAGCTCAAAAAGGGTAGACGAAAAACCACGGGTTTGGGGGCCATGCTGGGACGATACGGCGGGGGAAAACAAATGGGTTTGCCTTCCAACCGGACCATGAACCCGGCAGAATCCCAGCGACGAACAGTGGACGCGAGAGCGTTCGACGTTCAGGATGAAGCTCAACGACAGATGGTTCGCATGATGTTCCAGGATGCGACCGGCCGGCCATGGCCGTTTTAAGGAGGCTCCAATGCCCAACATGGATATGAACCAGGCCCTTTTCAGCAAGCTCGGCATAGACCCGGAGACGCTTCGACTGCTTGAACTTTACTACGGCGGTCAGAACCGTATGCCGATGCCCATGCCGATGAAACTCAAGCAACCGAAAGCGCCCAAACAGCCAAAGCCGGTAACCCGGTATAGAGGAGCGGTTACGATCACTCCCGAACAGGTCATTGCAGCCGGGGGCCGGCCGGTTGAGGCCGGAGACATTGCCAGCTATTTCAATGAGGCAATGATGCGAGGTGCCGGTCAGGAAGCTTTGGCGGGAGTCCCTCCGGAGTTGAGGGCAGGCCTTCTTCAACAGATTTCTCCTCAGAAGAAAGCAAAGGGACAGAAGCTTGCACGGCCGACCGGTTTGACGTTGGACGCGCTAGCTAGTCAGATGTCCACCAAGGATGAAGAGCGTATCAAGAAGCTCGGCAAAGAAGGCAAAGGGCAGAAGCCGATCGATCACAATGCCGCTGCTCTACTCATCCAGGACTTTTTCAATGGCAACCTTGGAGTCATTCCACCTCAACTCATGCCTCCCGCGTTGGCTCAATACATCGCGGCCAGCGGCCGAGGTCCGGCCATGGAACAAGCATTGAACCCACCGAAGCGGTACGCACCGGGGGAAGGTGAACGCTATTACGAACAGACGAAAACTCCTACAGGTGGACGGTACGAGCTGAAAGAAAGGGCCAAGGGTTCCGGCACGGAACAGTACGGATCGACGTACTGGGATCAAAGAAGAATGACGCCCGAAGAAATGAAAAAATACGCGGTCCGAGAGTACAAGGTGCCCACAACTCAAGCAGGAATGTCGATCGGTCTTGATGAAGCGGACAAGTGGCAAGGTAAACCACTGCTTATGCAACCTATAGAAAATCTCTTGGCGGCACTGAAAGAAGCTCTTATGCCTACAGCAGGGTCAACCAATGAGACACCATGGCTCATGAGACCAATTGATCAAAACTTGCGGGATCTTGGCATTTTGGGTTCTGGACGTGAAGAGTCCTTGCCGACCAAACAGCGATACTTCAGGCCTGGGAAATCTCCCTTTGACGTGAGGTCTTTCTTCACAGGCGAGCATCCTTCTCAACCAGTTCCCAAAAGTCTTTCAGAGAGGATGATTCCAACGATTCCATCTGAGCCTAATGTCGGTCCTCCGTACGATGTGAAGGGATATCTACGCGGTCAGGGCGGACCTGGGATGCCCGATACCGGTGGAGGTCCCCGAGAAATTCCTTTGCTGCAACAAATCATGGATCTCTTCAATCAACAATCTCCGGGACCACCTTTTGATATCCGCTCTTATTGGACCAACGGCTACTAAGTGAGGCGACATGGCCGACGATACTACTCTGGGACATATCCTGCACGTCCTGTCCTTGGTCGACAGACCGCGTAATGCGCTGGCTACCGGTGTGGGGAATCTACTCGATGACAATCCGGATACGGGATTCTTGGGTGGAGCGTACCAGGGGCTGATGGGAGACAAAGAGACCTCCTGGGGTGATATCGTCGGCATTCCTCAACCCACTTCGCAAGATGAATGGTTGCCCTGGCTGGCGAAAGGGGGAAGCCGTCTGGCTCTGGATGCCGTGGCAGATCCCCTCCTTCTTCTCGGTCCAATCTCAAAAGCGGGGAAGGCCGGGAAGCTCGGCACGGGAGTCGCCGAGGCCCTTGACTACCTGGGCAAGCCTTACCGTGCAGCATCGGAAGCGGTGGCTGGTTCTTCGTTCGGCCGAGCATTTCAGAGTCTCTCGCCGGCCCACTGGCAAAAAGACGTTGACCTGCCGTACTACACGGCCATGCGGGAACGCGAGCAGGCTGTCAAACCGATTGTGGAGGCATACCAACAAGGTAAACCCCTTGAGGCCGGTATTGAGGACATGGCAACGACTCGACAGGCCTGGGAACGCAATCTTGGCGGGATCGATCCGGAGCTTAATCGGTTCTACGGTGTGATGCACGATGCCTCAGAGGAGGCGAGACAGAGAGTCAACGATGTCTATAGATCACTCACCGGGAAAGATCTCATCGAAGCAATCGGGGAGGGTGAGAACCTCACTTGGACGCCTCGTGCCGCCACAAAACAGGCTCGCAGATTTCTCGACAAGGCAGGCCTTCGCGGAGGAGGAGGAGCCAAGATCCGGCCGGAAAGTTTTGAATCTCGCGAGCTGAAACTTCTCGTGGATCCCGACGAGCTCGCGCAGGGGAGGATCGTTCCCATAGAACGCAATGGCAAGCCCTTTGTAACGAAACTGGATTACGAGCTTGCCGGTATTACGAAAGATTCCTCCGGGAGGTACATCCTCCAACGTGGAGGTGAAAAGATTCCCGTCGCTCCGGTAGAAGCGACCCTGAAAGAAGTCCTAGACAGCGGCCTTGTGCACAAGAAGACGTGGGTGCCGGGCGTGTCTGAATCTTATCTCGCGGATATCCTCCGGAAGGAAGGGATGCGATTTTTCTTATCATGGCTGGGCAAAGGCATTACGGGAGGGGAAAAGGGGCCGTGGCTGAAGGCTTTTGAGGCGACTGACGAACTACCGAAGGGATGGCGTCGGTTGAGGATAACCGGCCTCAAGAATTACGGAGCCCCCAAATTTGTGGCGAACCAGATCGAGAAGCGCAGCCGGAAACTGTTCGATAAAGATACACCAATGGGGATGCTTGAGCAGTTTGGAGATGCAGCGTTAAACACTCGCATTGGAGAACTTTTTAAAGATGGCACAACTTGGTGGAAGAGAAATGCGCTATTTTCGTGGTCTTATCTGTTCGGAAATGCAGTTTCAGACATCCCGCTCATGTATAGCGCAGGTGTAGATAGCTGGTTACTTCCGGTGCGAAAAGCTCAGGCCATTGCGGTACGCCTGGGAAGAGGCAGTCCGATATTCAAAAACTTATCCAACCGGGAACTGCGGGACGAATTCGTACTGAGGGATTTGTGGACTCAGGGTATGGCGGGAGCCGAGGGGAGGGACGCAGTTCAAGCTGCGATTAACGAGGGTAGGATTCGACGGACGTTGGGCGATCTGCCGGGACTGGCAGGGAAGGCTGGCCGTGCAGCTGCCACGGGTGCGGAGAAGTGGGGAAAGCTAAATGATTTTTGGCTTCAAAGCATGTCAGGAAACATCGAAGCAAACAGCCGAATTGGCGTCGCGATCGATTGGCTGAAGCGGAACAAGATTCAAAGCCCGACAGCAAGAGATCTCGATGAAGCGGCTTTTTTTGCCAACAACAAGATGATCGACTATGGCAATTTGCCGCCATTCATGAAGCAGGTCGCCATGATAGTCCCATTCGTGGCCTTCCAGCGTGGGATGTTGGGGAGATTCGCGGAAGATCTGGGGAGCTCCCCGGAGCGTCTCGCTCGACTATCAAGATTTCTCGACACGACATTTGAACCTATGTCTGCATCCGACAGGCAGATCTCCGATGACTGGATCCAGGAAAATGCCCCGACTATGGGAGCGTTCGGCAAGTCCTGGGACGATATCTACTCCACGTTCGGACAGGAACCGAATCCCGCGGGCCAACGCATGGGGCTCGCAGGAAGGTATCTCCCCTGGACTCAGCTCGACGCATTGGCTTCTCGGCCGTCCGATGCTCTCATTTCCTCCACAAACCCATTACTTAAAGCTCCGGTGGAACTCGCTACCGACTACAGCCATTTCAAGCACCGCGACATAGACAACCTAACCAAATTCCCGGGTAACCTTTTGAACCCAATCATAGGGGGTCCCTACCAACTCTCAAGCAGCATGCCCTTTGGTCAAAATATGGCGGCTTCATGGGAACACATCCTATCTCAGATGCCGGGCGGCACGCTTATGCGTCAGTTGTCTGAAGTCGGCCGGGGCCTTGGTTTGTGGAAGGATCTGAATCGGGCTGAGACGAATCCAGGTGAGGCTCTGACGTGGTATTTCTCAGGAGGGAAGGTTTACCCGTTTGATCGCGCAAAACAGCGCATGCGGCGACGTGCGGAGGCTGACCGGTATTCTCGTCAGATCCTCCGCAACGCACAGTTTGCATGGAGCCGGAACAACGTGGAGGCTGTCCAGCACTACGTCAATCTGCTCCGGACGCATCAGATGGATCTGGACTCAGCTTTTGGGTACGTTGAAGGATAGATGCCTCCGTTGCAGTTTTCACTTCACTTGGTACGCCTTTCGCTGCATCGCTGACGGGAGAACCTATAACTTTCCAACAGGCTTTGAAGTCCTCCCAACTTATTGGACGGTCATCACTGGTGATGATGTTTTCAAATGTCCAGCTCAACGGAGACTCCTGCCATCGAGAGACCACATAATTCCGCACCGTATTAATCTTGATCATGACGAGGGGATTAGAGTACTCTAATCCTGGAGCCACCGAGTAGTCGTACAGGGCAAGGTACTTGATTCCCATATCCCAGGTCAAAACGGCCATGTACTCATGCGCTTCCAGAGATCTCTGCCAGCTCCGCTTGTCACCTTCGCACGGCATAAGAGCGCCTCTTGGAATTCCTAGAGCGAAGCAATAATGAAGAGTTCCGGCCCAAACAAGGTCCGAGAGACACAACCCGTGTCCCGATGGATGATTTGGTTTGGCTCTCTTAAAGGGCTCCAAGACTCCCCACTGAATCCACGTCTGGAGAGTACTTTTCGGAATCCCGAGCGGCCATTGATTGAAAATGTACTTTGATGCTTCGGCAATAGAGAGCGTGTCAATGTTGTTGGTTATCATCTTTCACCTCACTACTTTCAAATATCCGCGGTCAAGCCGCTTCTGCACTTCCTTTGCCCCGGCCTCCGCCACGCAGATCCACTCCGGTTTCGGTTTATCGAACCGCCGATCTGCCTGGCTTCCCCGATAGATGCGATCCGTGGTTCTATAGTCTCTGTGCCCCAACTGGTCCATCATGTCGTACCGGCTCAGGTACTCGTGCATCCAGGTCGCAAAGGACTTGCGGAATGCGTCGTGTGGAGGAAGATACCTGAGTCCGATCTCCTTGCAGAATTCATCCCACCTTAACTCAACGGCCCTGGGCGTGATGAACTTTGGATGCGTTCGCTTGAAATTCCGATGCGTGTACGTCCCTCGCGGGGAAGGGAAGAGAGCCCGCTGCCTTTCGGGTAAGCTCTGCAGGTACTCCTCATAGTACGGCTGGAAGAAGGCCGGCCAGCCGACTTCTCTCTGCTTGGGCTCTCCGAGCGAGCCGATCTTGCCTTCCCCCTTCCCCCATTTCAGGAGAACGAGTTTCTCTGAACAGTCCTCCCGGCAGATCCGGGTCGTTTCCTGCAAGCGGGAACCCGTGCAGAACATGAAGCGGAAGGCGAAGACGTGAGTCCTCCACCTCGGAACATCCATGCGTTCATCCCAGGCTTTCCACATCCGGGTCACCTCATGGTCCCGGTAATATCGAATTTGGAGTTTCATGCTCCCTCCTTCCATCGTTCAAAGGTATCAAGAATCCGATTCTTAGTCACGTCGAGCCGCTTCTGAGTCACGAACCAGGAGGTCAGAAACGGGAAGATCTCCGAGAAACTGCGCTCGTCGAACTCCAAGAATTTGTCCGGGCCATCCGGCACGAACCGGATAGAGCCCTCTTGAGCATAGACGAGTACATGATTGCCCCGTGCATCCTCGAACTCAAAAAACTGTGTGCTGTCAGTCTGTCTGATTTCCATGGTTGGTCCTTTCTACCGCTTCATCCACGAAGGCATCGGATTCGAGCTTGTCAATCCGGGATGATAGCTCTTTCACCGCGTCATACGTGCCGGCCTTAATCTCCTTCACCTCGTCATGCAACATCGAGACCTGTTGAAGAAGGGCCTCGATTACGGGAGAGAAGGCCTTCATCTCATTTTCTGGCGATTCAAACTTGGTGAGGATTTTGAAGGGGGGATATCCGTTCGGAAACCTTGGATCATTACTTGCGACTAAATACGCCATTGAGAAGGCTTGCTCCTCTGTCTTTCCAACGCCTGATATTCCACAGGGTACAGTCACTGTGACTAATCCCCCGCAGTAATCGGCATCATATTCAAAAACCTTCGTTCTTCTATACTTCATGGGATTCTCCTTCCTCTCATGCCGCTTTCTTCAACGGCTGTTTGGTCCGGATTCGCCGGACGTGTTCGTTCACCCAGTACTTTTTTCCGGTCTTACTGGTTCGCCAATGGCCTTTGATCTTCACGAGCTTGAACCCTTCGTGAGTCTCTGTCTCCTGCGACTTCTCTTTCGGCTCGACTACTTTCTTAGCCTTCGACTTCCGTCTCGTGGCTGGCCTCCTGGAGGTCTTTTTCGCTGTCTTTGGTTTTGGCTCTGTTGGTGGCTCGTATCTTTTGGCGCACGTCGGCCGGACAATCTTCATAGGTTCAGCGTGCTTATCCTTTATCATCGGCATCACAAGCTCATTATCCACAAGAATCCCTTGACCGTCCTCGGCCGGAAATGTCAAAGTGACGATAGCCTTCTTCTCTTTCCTGAGAGCCGTCAAGAGATAATCTATGTTGATAATGACCGTGTTCTCGGTCACTTCGGCCGCGTCCGTGTCCACCCATGTCCTCATGGTTCCGAGATCCGGATTGATTGCCGACACCTGAATACCATATTCAGTCGGCTGTAACTTCACGCCCTTGTGTCTTGGGCAGGTCATGATGCGAGCTTTCTTTAAAGCTCCCAACAGTTCGTCCCGGTCCATGTTAATTTTCGTGCCCTGAGGTACGTGTTTCTCAAAAAGCTTGTAGTTCGGGTACTCTCCTTCTTCCAACTTCCCAACGAACCGGTATGACTCTTCATCTTTTATCACGATACAACCGGGATGCCACCGGAGAGAGATCTCTTTCAGCTTCGCAGCTTTAAGGCTCTGAATGAGAGCCTTGACTGTAACACGGTGAATACACCGTTTTACTTTTGGTGAAATCCAATCCACGGGTTCGGTGACAATACGGTGGCCGTCACTTCCAACCAAATAGCCGGCCTCACCGTCAGCGAATACAGAGTTAAGGCCATGCCGACTATCATTAGTTGAGCACGTCTGAACGACTTTACTCAGGGATTGCAGGAGGTCTTTCGCCAACACCTGGAAGCTTCCACCGTCCTCACCTTTCCATGTCTCCCGTGGCCATGCGTTTGTTTCGTAGGCCGGAAGAGGGAGATCGTTTACAAGAATCTTTTCTTCCAAGGGCTCAAAGCTGATCTCGTTACCGGACGCCTTGACCATTTCCTCGAACATCTTTCCGGGGACTACACGCTCGAATTCGGTGCCCTCGATCGGCGGTAACTGGTAGCTGATGAAACTTGAGCCGTTGGTGGCCTCAAGCGAGAAGGTTCCGTTTGACTCCACAAGGATGTCTCTGTTCGAGCGGTCAAGGATTGGCTTGACAACCCGAATCGCCTGGTGTAACGTTGCAGCATTCATTGCCATTACCTCCTAGGGAAGCTGACTCCCCGGTTTAGCAGGCTGGGGAGTCGGTGGTTCTACTCTTTGTGTTTAGCCTCTCAACTCTGCCCCTCGAAAGGGGCAGGGCTCAGGGGTTAATCAGCAGCATTCAGAAAATCGCGATCCTCCCTCGCTGCCACGAGGGCGTCCGCTTTTGTTTGGCAATTCAGGGCAATGTTGCGTCGAACCCCATCATGGCCAGTCCTTACTGCTACCCACTGGCCGTTGTCCCAAAAAATGTCATAATCCTTCATCGTCATTTTCTTCATTGTCTCTTCCTCCTTGGTTTTTCAGCCACAGGCTCGGGTCATGCCCGGCAGAGCCGGACAATCCCGGAGACTAGGCTCAGTCATAATCTATGTCAGGTCTTAGACCTCTTGATAAGGGAGTAACCCATAATCACCAAAAAGCTCGTATGAAAGACGCTCAACCAAGTCTGCTGATTTGTTGAAGCCGGTTCCACGGACAGTGATGTACCCGTGCGGGGCTGTTTCACCAATAATGCGGCCGATAACTCCAGTGAAGTTAGTTATTTCCTCTTGGAATATTGTGTAAATAGTAATTTTGTTGCCGTCTTGTCTAGTAAAGACTTTCGGCCCCTTTTTTCGGTCGGCAAGAATCTTCTTCATGAGATCTTTGGCTTCTGTTGTGGTCATTATCTTTACCTCCTGTCTTGTTTGATCCCTGGTTCACAAGTTCCTGCCCTTGGCCTTAACCATGCTGTGTATTTCAGCCTTTGACATTGCATCCGATGATATAGCTATAATTCTGTCACTTCCACCAGTGAACCGATACGAATAAGCAAAAGAATACCTGTTTTGAGACACGAAAACTCTGATCTTTGCTCCGTTTTCAAGAGGCACAACCGTGAACAATCGTTTTCTCATTAGCTTATCCTCCTTGTGTGTTTAACCGCTCGATGCGAGCCCGGATACAAGCTCCGGGCACGAGGCCGAAAGGTTAAGCGTTCCATCCTTTCGGTGAGAATTCTTTAATCATCTCGATGGAGCCCCCATCAGCGAGATAGTCAATCCATCGAATCATATCAGCCGCCGAGAATGTCTTCCCGGGTGCGAAGTGTATTGAACCATCTGGACACGTCACCCTCCAGTCACAACAGTCAACCAGCCGCTCAACTGTGTACCCCTTATAGTGTCCAATGCTATAGGCCCTTTCCATAAGCCGTGAATCCATGAGTACCTCCTGTCTTCTTGATATTTTCGAGCCCATGCCCGGGTTGCGCCGGAGAAGTCCCGACGCTTCCCGGATAGAGGCCTCAGATCTCGAAGTCGTACTTTCCGCCGTGCTTGAGGGAAAGCCGGAGGTTATCGTACTCTTTCTGAGCAAGGTCATCCTCCCCATTAACCAGGTCCCACGCCCACATGAGTAAGTTCGCCGTGGTCCCGTTCGGTTCGTCTCGGAAGGGTTCACTGCCCGGTTCCTCGTTGAACCATTCCTTCATGATGTCAAGGGCGCTCTCTGGCATCCACTCATCATGTCCGTTGTGGGTGTGAGCCTCAATACTCTTCATGGTTGCCCGGTAAGCGTACTCGGCCGCACAAGCGGCCAAGGCTCTCTTTGCTGCGTCAATGTCATTCCACTCAAACATGGTCTACCTCCAATTTTTCCAGTTCGGCGATCATCGTGCAATTGGTCGCGGCCACAGCTGGCCGAGCGTTTCAGGAGCTGGTTTACTGAGTCTCTCGATCTCCACCCACTGTTTACCCTCGCCAGCAAGTGGCTTGACAAGGAAGCGGGCTCTACCGTAGCTGATCTTAATGTCCTCTATTTTTACTCTGATCTTGAGGTCCTCGAAGCGGCACATCATCTCTTGTCCGAGTGCACACATCATCTGTTTTGTGGTCATTGCAGCCTCCTGTCTTGTTTTGATACAACCTGTCATGGCCTGGAAGAGCGTCACAGTGTTTTCAAAAAATCCTCAGTCTTCTTAATCTCGTCTTCCACAAGGCGCCGAGGCTCGTCTCTCTTACGGATCGAGTCGAGATAATCCTGTCCGTTCAGCCCCTTCACGATTGCCAAATGGTCCTGTGCTTGCTGTCTCAAGAGAGGCCTCGCAGCCTCACCTTCCACCCATTCTTGTCTATCATAGTCATAAGCGTTCATTTTCTTTTCCTTTTCTTCTCCAGGCCATGACAGAGTGCATCAAAGCTCTCTGTGGTGCGCCTATCTACTGCGAAGCGGAATAGCCTATTGTGATCAATTACCCCACATCAGCATCCACTCCAGAAACTCCGGATCGGTCTGGAGCTCTGGCGGAAAATACTTGTGCCAAATCTCCGCCCTTACGTTGTGTGTCCAAGATCTCAGCTCTTTTCTCCAGTTTTCATCGTTCGGGTATCGTTGAACCATCTCCCAACGTGCTCTGATTGATTCGTGGACCTGTTCCATAGTGTTTCTCCCTTCTCTTTCATGATGTATCCGCCTCGCAATACATAGGCGCACCATTTCCCCCATTTTGCCCCGTCTTATTAGGTTCGAGGTCAAGCCGCTGCCTGCAAGCGGTCCGACGAGCTAGGCTTTGCAGTGTCTCTCTGTGCCCTGCGCTCTCTCCGGTCTATCTCTTAGAGGCCAGCCGGTTTGGCCTGTGTCGTGTTCGTTGACCTTTTCTCTTGCATCGACCGTGCCAACTTTGGTTTGTGCAGTGATATCATAATGATAGCCCATTTTGGCCTCAAGAGGTGGGGCGTAATTTCTTCACGGAAAAAGTCCAATGATTTTTCAATGTCGGCTCCAGGAGCAGACCAAAGCGGTGCGAAGAATTTCTGCGGGTGCGAAGAAATGACGCAGCATCCGGCCTTATATAAGAAAGGATAGTGAGAAGGTTGGATATGTCAATAAAATCAGTGTGTTAGGCTATTATTAGTGTGACTAACAAAAGTGGGATATTGTTAGCTACCCGGTTTACTGACCTTGACGTTTTTCTCGTAAGTGCTTCGTATTCCTAGCGAATGTGCGAAGTGAATCGGGTATCTGTAGTTGTTCCGCTAGTTTGTGTGGGTGGCTTGCGGGTGCGTGTGCGGGTGCGTGTGCGTATATATTAATGATTACCCATACATGTGCGGGTGCGTGTGCGCGTGGGGGGGCGGGGGTGGCCGAAGCCGCATACGTAATATTATTATAAATCCGGACCCTTTTCCATACCACCCCCATTTTTCGTCAAAGTCTCGTAGCACTGATCACATTATAAGTAGCACCCCTAAGTCGGTGGCTTTGAGGAGTGCTGCCACCAGTTTGTATTTGTTTTGATTGAGAAGTCCGTCAATGACCTGCGTGAGGGCTTCGTTAGCGTCATTCGGTGCAATTCCGAGTTCCTTTAACACCTGATCTCTCATCGGCGTCAGTTCGTGGTCGTTACTCATGGCTGTTCTCCTTCCTGGTCTTTTTTTCTAGCCCCCCCAGTTTTAAGATACTTAAAACGTAAGTAGCTGATTTTTCGTGGTTTGGATTATGGTGTTATTTTGGGTATTTGTCGCTTTTTCGTTGACATCGGTTTTTGAGTGTGAGTGTTCTTGGTACTGTACTCCGGTACGTCATGATGTTTCATCATCTAAGAGACTCATGAAACTCTTCTCTGATGTCATCAGGGAATTGATCGTATATAGGATTTTTTACTATACAACCAATATGTTTAAATAATCCATCTTGGATCATGAAGACATAATCCTTCTTACAATCAGGACAGGTGATACCGTAAGCCTCCTCTGGAATCGATGCACCCCAAAGGGGTAAAGCATTAGATTTTCCGCATATTGGGCAGTCCATTACTCTTCTTCCTCTCGTTGATCCTCCTCATCGATAAAACAATCTATGAATCAGTTCTGGAGGCACTCTAGCCATTGGATTCTCCTTTTGATTGTTTTTCAGTCCCAGCGGAATCAGTCTCTATTTCCCCAACAGTCCATGCTTCAAAATAGCAATCAAAACAGCGCGGGTTCCCGTTAGAGTCCCACACGATTTCTGTGATTGGGAAAACGCATTTACAACCAACGCAGACTTCATTATCGCTATTCACACTCTTTCCTCCTTCGCATTCACCCGTTTGAGTAGCGTCACGACCGCCCCCACAACACTCAGCATTGCAGAGACAGTTTGCGCCCAATTACTGACGGTAGACCAACAGTAGTACGCCACTTCCCAAGGGTTCCAGTTCCACCAGTAATCCGGACCCTGCGCTAAGGGGTAGGCCGCCTTCGCTTCGGCCTGCCACCGGACGGTCGTGAAGTACTCGCTGAAATAGCTGTAAGTGGTACTTACAAGTAGGAGGAACCCTATAAGTGTCAGGCTCCAGATGATGATGGTTCGTCTTGATATGGATTTTCCCATTGATGCTCTCCAGTGAGTTCCTCAAGTGTCCGTTCTCTAATCTTAGGTAGAGGATTAGGAATTCTGAAAATCACAGATACAGAATCTGGTGAAGGTAATACCACGTAATTGAACTTGCACCGCTTCCCTTCGGTCTCCCACCAGATAACTGTATTTCCCTCTTGCATAACTCCGATACCGGTTGGTTCCATGAAGTGCCTCAGTATTTGAAATTTGTCATATCGAAGCTTTCAGATTCACAGACTGGACAACCACGGCCATGGAAGTGCCCTTTTGGAATATTTTTCATTTCTTCCCAGCTTCCTCTCCATCCGCAACGGTGGCACCTATAGTACTGTGGAGTGGGCGTTATCCCCGGGAATTTTCGGAATAGCAGTCCGTCAGTAAAAGTCATTGTTCTGGTTTCGTGTTCTGTGTCCAGTTCCATCCTGCCCAGACAGTTTGCCGACGCCTCGATCTGGATGAAGTCAATGTCGTCATACCACTTAGATTTCATATAAACTCGCATCATTTCCTCCTCTTAAACGGATCCCTGTCCCTCATAATCTTCTTCAGATCGTCCAGCTTGTACTTCCCGTCCGGCGTCTGCACTGACGTACGGGGTGCCAGCCTGGTTCCGGGTAGGGACCGTTTTCCCTTCTTGAGGTAGAGAGGCTCTGCGCCGAAAACGGCGATCAGCAACCCTATGATCATGAGGAATTTCATCGAATCATCCTCCTTATTCCGTGCCAGCCATTGTGATACCCGACATCACATCCTTCATCCCATCCCGAGTCATAAGCCATATTCCAACAGGACGGACATTGATCGACAAACGTCTGGCCCTGGTAGAAAATCACGTCAAGCTTCTGGCCGCATTGGCACTCGATGTCCGGAAGAGTGTCCCAGATGATGGATTCGAGTCTACGTATAATGCACCTTTCCTCATGTATCATCTCGTCCGCAAAAGCCTCCGTGACGTAATGGTTCCTTTTATAGATTTGCCACCTTATCAACCAGTTAACGCAAAACCAGTACCACTCTTCCAACGCCACGTATGGGTCTTGATTGTTCAGCATCACTCCTCTACCTCTTCTTGAATTCCGAATCCCTCCCCGTCCTCAAGACGGAGAAAGACGTTTTTCGGCCTGGTTACACATCTCCAGCGGCCGAGAGAGCACTGGTACTCTTGGGGGTCCCGGTAGGTGCAGGGGTGCCAAGGAAGAATATCTCTATCCTTTGAAATAATCGTCATTTGGGGACCTCCATTACAGACGACTTCTTCCCCTTTAGGCACCCGTTCACCATTCCTTCCGTTGTAACAGCACGTCGCACAGGTCATTTCTCTGATGTGCATGGCTACACCTCCCCGTATTCTTCGACGTAAAGTTCTCTCATCCTTTTCTGGACAAGAGCACGGTTATACTCCCTAACTTTCAGCAATGCCGACCTCATGCACAGCATTCCATGGGCCAACTTCGGGTCCTGTTTTCTCGCTTCCTCCTGTTCGTGGAGCCAATCTTGGACCACCGGTTCCTTGGCACGTTGTCTCAAGTCTTGCATCTCCTCCGGTGGCAGAGCCTCTATCCGGTTGTCAATCTTCCGTAATCTGACTTCCCAGTCGTAAGAAGGTATTCTCGCCGGCCGGTCGTACTTCATCGCATTCACGGCGGAGTGGTAAAACGGCATGAAATCGCCGATGCCCGGGAAGCCATAATGCGGCGGCCGGTTCTCAATGACCATCCTGGTTGCCATCGACCATGCCCGGCCGTCCTTGCATTGAGCCGTGCCCCACCAGTGGTAAAACTTGCGGCGAAGATCCTCTTCATCTCCGTCCGGATCCTTGAAGTGGAGAATCAGATCGGACATGCAACCGTCAAATTCTTCTCGGGTCATGATCTAGTCTTCCTCCTCCGGTCCCACCCTATGTTTCCAGTGCGTAGGACTATGCACTGTGTGATCTCCCATGAAGTCTGAGCCGTCCCATAGGTGATCCTGGAATCTCACACAGTCTCTGTCAGCGTTCTCATCGTAAGTTCGGTATAAACCGACTTTTGGAGGCGTCTCTTCACTCAACCTATGCCACGGGTTGAGGGCGGAGATTGCTTTACTGAGTGCTTGGGCTCTACTATTATCAATATCTTCTCCATAATTAGCTCGCATTGAAGCTAACACAACAAGCTCACCTTCCAACTCCTGTTTGAGCATTAAAATCGCTTCCTTGTTGGTCATGAGTCCTCCTTTTTATCTCCTCGGTCCCAACTCATCAAAACCAAACGGAGCACTATGAGTCCTCCTTCAATGTTCCCAGTCTATATAATTTGCAAGTTCTTCGTCCTTTATCTCTTTGCCATCAACAATAAGATCAAGCGGCCTGATAATAATCGTCAATGAAGAGGAGAAACGTAATTTGATCCATCGGGCAATAGTATTGAGTTCCACGGAAATCAGAAAGTTGTGGCCGTTTTCCACTGCAACCCTAATAATCTCGCGTGGCCTTTGCATACTAGTAACTCTCTTAAAAATATCGTATCCGGTTAAACCATTTTGAAGGGGCGTCTTCATCCTTACCTCCTCGGTCCTCTTACTTTGGGATTTCCAAACGACTCGATGATTTCGTACAGAAACGGCTTATGTGAATACGTGGCGGCGATAGCGCAGATTTCTTCCGAGAGTAATGGTTTTGGTCGGGCAGCCCTCAAAATCCGTCTAAGACGATCTGAGGTCATATATTCGAACTCTCCAAATTTGGCCAAATGTGCGCGGAGTACATCAGGATCGTATTTCACCGCTGGACTCTTTCCGTGGGCGGGTCCGGCGAGGAAGGTGCCCATCAAGGTTAGAATGATCAAGGCCAGCATGAGACTGACGACCACAATGTAGAGAAGTTCGAGGAGGGTTGCCTTGATTGCATGGCGAAGAAGGCTGGTTTTCATGATTACTCCTTCATCTCTCGCAGGACTTCAAGACTGCGTTTACCAGAGCCGCCAGATTTCGGAGCGTACGCGCTGAACTTCTTCTCGAAGCCTGTAATAGTCCATGAATATCCCTCGCCGGCCCACCTCTGAGGGTCGTTGAGATATACATCGATCCGACGTTTGATCTCCTCAATATCGGGTAGCGTGTTGAGGATGCGCTTGAGAGCCGGCATGTCCCGTTTTCCAATGACATGGTACTTCTCCCTTCGGATTTCATGGTGACGATCGTGGAAGTAATCGAGAAGCTCTTTTGCCTGTTGTCCCCTGGTTGGATTTTTCGGTTTTTCCACAGCAGCTTTCTTTGAAGCTGCATTCTTATTCTTATATTGTTCTATTGTTCTATTGGGATTGCTCTGAGTAGGGTGAGATTGACCGCTGTTGGAGCCACCCATTTGGGTGTCAAAATCGGGAAACCCTGGCCGAACCCTGGCCGTGTCTTGAATTAATACACGGTTGAAACCCTGGCCGTCACCCTGGCCGAAATACTGGCCGAGGTCGCAGGCTGATATCTGGTAATCATCGTATTTTACTATAGAAAACCGCCAAACAATTCTGGCCGGGCCTCTGGCCGAAATACTGGCTGAAACTGTGGCCGAAACTGTGGCCGAACTCTGGCCGAACTCTGGCCGCCGTGATTTCAATAACTTAGGTTCGGGCTGTTCTGTCTCCCAGCGTTGTATCTGGCTAATAACACGGGCTTTATCCCATCCCCAGGCCGCTGCAAGATCATCATAACTGGCGAAGACAGATCCGCGGTCCTCTCCGGAGAATTCGGCGAACGAGAACATCCACATCCATGCGATCGTGGAATCAGCGAATGGACGTCGCACATGCTGCCAGATTTTTCGATGGAAACAGACCCAGCCGTTGTTCATTGTCACATCACCCTGAATCGCTCGTGTAAGTGGTAAAGCTCCGCATGTAGCCGTTCATTTTCCTGTTCGAGAGTCACAATCCTCTGGGATTCCGACGTCAGCAAAGCCGTTACAACCACCCCGAAGATGAATCCTGCGAAAAGTGCAGTTACCGTCAACATGACTACCTCCTTGAAATAAACCTCTCTTTCGACTCCATAGATCCACACTCTAATTTTGAAGCACTCCTTTGCTTTGGAAATATTTTACGAGATCGTGAAACTGAGACCCCCATTCCTGAGACCTTTCTTTTTCTAGGACAAACTTCATACATTTCTGTTGTTGCTGTTTGGTCAGGACATTACAGATGACTTCAGGATAGACTATGTGGCTGTAGCCATTGTTCTGGTTGACCCTTATTTCTGGTTCCTTTTTCTTTCGAATCAGATCTTCTATGAGGTATGTTCTGATTACATCCCTCAGAGATTTTCTCAGTTCTTGAGGTCTCCATTTATCCAGACCATAGTATTCAAAGGCATATCTTCTCAGGTTAGACCAGAAGACCGCTCCCGAACTACACCACTCCACTATGTCCCAGGCCAGATCCGGACTAGTACCACTTAGTTTTCTCCAACAAAAGGCGACTTGTCCTGCCTTGAATATTGATCCACCATATTTGTCGCTGAGGAACAGATTCAATTTCTCTATTCCTCCGAATGCCGGGATAAGTTGCTCTATTCTTTTGGCCTGTTTCGGGGTGAGTGCCCTGGAATCGACCTCGTAAATCTCTGCGAGTTGCTTACCTTTGATGTCGAATCTGCAATCATTCACTACCTGATACATAAGAAAAGCGTCTCTATTCCCTCTAACTATGCACCAGGTCGATATCCCCAGAAGTCGGCAAACCGCAACTCTTCTATTGCCTTCAAGAACCAGGCCATGCTCGTTGATCAATACCGGCATTAACTGGCCATGTTCACGTATGCTGTCAGTGAGATATATGAACGGTTTAGAAGTTGGATCTATCCGGCTCTTAGGGTTCCATGGAGCAAAACGCAACTGGTCAGGATCTACCCGAACCAAGGTGTCTATTGTATACTTACCTCTCATCATTCCTCCAGGTAATAGGGGGCCGAAGCCCCCTCCCTCTTGAACATGTCAGCCCAGAAAATCTGGACACGTAAACCCCGATTCTTTCCTTTCTTGTGACGTTATCGCCGGGGAACCCGGCTAATCTCTTCCACCGTACCGTCTCCGGACGGCTTGCTTTCTCTTGTGTTTCCGGTACATGCTGTAACAGATTGCTGCGGCCTGTTTTTGATCTTTGGCCGTTCCTTCGTCCAGCACTATCGGTATGCACCTAGAAACAAAATCTTGTTCCTTTTCATTCGCTCTCGGTGTCGGCATCTCTCACCCCCAAATGAACGCCCAACTCTTTCGGATCGGTAAAAACGTTCCCGCAGCATGGGCACTTGGTACGTCTTATCTGACCGGAATACCACTTACCCTCAAGTTTCCGTTTTCTCGCGGGCTTCGGCTTGCGTTGTTTTTTTCTCTCGTTCTCCATAGCCTGTTGTACTGCCTGCTTCTCCTTGCATTTTGGCTTCCAACATACTTCTGCATCATTGCTAGCATAGAAAGCGGCATGACAGAATTTGCAATGTCTCATCTCAAGCATGGCTTCTCCCAGTGGTGAGGAGGCCCCCCGAAGGGGGCCTTGGGTCATAAAGCAGCATTGAGTTTTTGGTGTGGCAGATTTAGCTGCCGCTCATGGCAATCACCTCCCCTCTGGCACTTCATAATCGCTCAGTACTTCGCTGTACGAGTTCCAAATCTGGTGAATACGCTGTCTGGTGAGCCCCAGCTTCTGCGCGATGTCTCGGAACGTGTGGCCGTTGCGTCTCATCCCAATGGCCTTGGCATAGAAACTGATCTTATCAACCTGGGGTCCTGATTTCCCGTTGGGCCACCGAATGGGTTGAATACCTGCTTGTCTCAGAAAGTAGTGAGCGGTGGTGGGTGCAATCTTCAGTACGTCGGCCACATGGAGCATAGAATAACCCTCCTGGTTGAGATCGACAATTCTCCGGAGAAGGCATTGCCTTTCATGCTCGATAGCTTCCTTCTTCCATCTGAACGCTTTACCGCACCCCCGACAGAGCAGGATTCCAGGCATTGTACATCTCACCTCCTCATGATCTGACACTGCACCCAGATGCCGGGAACCCGCTTCATGCCACCGGATTTCGTTATTGTATATACTTCCCGGTAGCTCTGGCCCAGTCTCGCAACCATCTCATTCCCTTTTTCAGAGGACCCACAGGAGGTATCCAGTGCTGCGGCTATCACAATGACCGGCCGGCCCTCCAGCTTGTTGTCGGTCAGGTAGTCCGACAAAAAGGCTTCGAGCTCCTCACTGGATTTGCTCACCCGGTACTGCATCTCTACCTGGGATTCATCGAGTTCCATCTCTCTCCGTATCCTCCTCGCCTCACGCACATGCCTTGGCGTTAGTTTCGCCTGAGCCCGTTCACGCTTGGCTTTGAATTTGTCCTTGCAGGACTGGCGCCAACAGATCTCATCATCGAGGCTTTGCGCCTTGAAGACGCGATCGCAAATGACGCACTTCCTGCGAAGTTCTTTAATCACGTTCGGCATCGCAAAGTATCATGATCATGTTGTGGTCCGGATGGGACGATTTCTCTTTCCCGTGATTCTTCCAGACTTGGATCTTCACGGCCTTGCCAGCTTGCTGCCACTCGATCAACTGATCAATCTCTTCCTGAGACAGCTTGATTTTGCCACTGGAAATGTACTTCTCGCCTTTGCGTTTGCCCTCGGACTTACAGGTATTAAACCAGGTTCCGCCGAGTTGAATGATGTTGTCTTGCTGTTCTGCCATCAAAAAGCCTCCCACGGCCATCTTTTTGGCCGGTTTGAAATGGTTTTGAGATCTTGGGTCCGCCATATGTGCCACACGACTGCGAAGTACGCACGCATGACCTGCCGTTCCAGTTGCTCCCGGGGAGCCTGGTCGATCACCCGCTCTATCTCCATGGTCTCGTGGAAGTGACCGATCTTCTTCTTCTCATCAAGGAGCGTGACCATGCTCCTGGCTCCTTCGAGATCTTCGTAGAAGTCCGGCCACCAGGGCATTATAGCGAAGCTGTCAAGAAAAGGAATGTCGTCAGGTTTGAGTATGTCGGCATAAAAGTTCAGGCCATCCACCCGGTAAAGCTCGTGGAAGAATCCGCTTTCCCTTGGATCTGTGTAGACACTGAGACACAGGAAATCCTCTTTGAATCTGCGGAGGGCCTGAGTGAGCTCTCCCCATTCTCCCACGAATGCCTCCAGGATCAAGATCGAGCCGTCTTCGGACTCACCAGCTACCACGCAGCCATGGTTGCGAAGCACCGCATCGTCCTTCTTCGGATCTCCCCAGGCCACGGCACCGCAAATGCGACGGAAGGTGAACTCCCTGCCGTCAGCCGGATTGGTCCAGATGAACTTACCTTTTTTGACGCGGGTGTTCACTCATATCTCCTATTCAAAGTCTTCGGTCTCTTCTCGAACATCTGCCAACCGATCGCAGCGCAGAAGACTTCATCGTCATGTCTCACGCCGGTAATATCGTCCCGGTATTCCGACACGTAGTCGTCGGTTTGCGGGTCGTGACCGAATCCTTCAAGCTCCAGGGCCGTTCTGTTTGAGTGAATGACAATGCTGTACTCGTTCACTGCGGTCTGAAGGCGCTGCATCATATAGTTTCGGGTAATCGTCGTGGTATTCCATCCAACGATCTTCGTGTGCTCATCCGTCTTTGTGTCAACTCTCGTATAGTAGTACAGATGCGGGTATCCGCCCTCGGTCTGTGTATTCGGCGTGCCTCGCTCCAGGTCGTGAGCGGTGTCGATCCCCATGTTGTTGACTTCGTTCGCCCCGAAAGCCCAGTTGTAGTACACGGCCAACTGAAAAATGATTTGAGCCGCCCGGGAGGATCCGATACGATTACTCCTCACCTTCGCCACCTGTTCAAGGCAATCCGTCAGGCTGTCCGGCCGGGGGACAAGCCATATGTTCAGCACGAAATAGTCTCCCCCGATGCCGGCACAGATATCTGCCGACCACACGTACGCACGGTCTTTTTGAGGATGACGCCAGACCTCGATGATGCCATAGGGGTCTTCTGTGAACTTCACTATAGGCTTGCTGTTGTGGCCCCATTTTACGTTGCCTGTGCAGACAGGATCCATGACCTGAAGCATCATTTGCTTGATTCCGTCATGGGTAAACCATTTGTGTCCGGTGGACAGGAACGCAACCTCTTCCGAATAGGGGTTATCCTGGTGAAACTTGGGCCAGTCTCCCAGGCACTTTTCATCGCACACAGCCTGAGCCCATGCAATCTGCTCGTCGCAGGCCTTCGAGTCCTTCTGCAGCTGGAGAGCTTCCGGGGAGAACTTGGGCTTGTGACCCTTGGGGAAGAAAATGAAGTACTCCGGGAATCCGATCCAACTTGCGAAAAAAGGTTTGTATGGATTCTTCCCCGCTTTGGCTCCGTCCCAGATGTCTTTGAAGAAGTTTAGCCCCCACGCCGTGCTTTCTGCAAATATCATGGACTCAGGGTCGTTGGTAGCGACCGTATGGGTGATCGATACCCACGTATCGTGAGCAGTGGTCCTCGGCCATTTGGCTACCTCGGACAGATGCAAAAGCTGGTTGGTCTGCGAGGAAGCAAGGAAGGCATTCTTGGCAGTTGTGCAGATAAACTGGCTGTAATGCGGGGCGTCAAACGCTATTTCATGCTTGGTGTCGGTTTTGAGCGTCTTTGACAGCTTCAATTCCGGTGGAAGATGCTCCCAGGCGAAGTGAGCCTTTGCCAGAAGCTTGATCGCGCTGATGTCCTCGAATGAGGCGCTGAAGGCATTAGTGAGCGGCTTCCATACTATGATCAGAAGAAATAAGCAGATGATGAAGGTCGAAAATCCCATCTGACGAGCTTTGAGGATGATCGCTCTCACCGGAACACCTTTCTCCCGACATTCAAGGATGAAATGCCATAGCCGCTCTTGTGGAGGATTGCGTATAAGCGACTGGCGTTGACTTTTCTTATCAATGATTTGGATCTCTTCGAATGCACGCTGAAAGTTGTCGTTTCGAAGCAGATCTATCGTTCGATCACTGAAGAGAAGGAGCGTGTCGGCGGCAGCCCAGATAGCACCGACAATGCCCCGTCCAAAGTCACTTCTCAATTAGATCGTCGATGACCGTCACAGAATCTCGAAATACCCGTTGTACCATCAATCTATCCTCTTCTGAAAGTTTGGGGACGATGACTGTCTCCAGTTTGATAAGTCCCTCTTTGAGTTGCTCCACAAGGTCCTTTGGGAAGTCGATGTTGAGATAAGCTTCTCGGGCACGGACGTACGCTTCAAGAGTCTTGCGGAGAGAATCGCATTGCTTGCGATGTGCTTCGACGTGACCAAAGAGCATGAGGAGTTTGATCACGGTTTGGTACGCACCCGCTATGTGGGAGTTGTCCTGAAACTTCATGGCATTGAAGTCTCGCAGATCCTTCTCAAGGTTACTTCTCAATACCCGATTATCAAGTTGCTCCACGCGTTCCGTCAACGCCTTGACAGGAGTACGAAACTTAGACTTGGCTGATTTGGCCTCGTCTTCGAGGTAACTTGTGGGGGTGCGGCCTTCAATGTCACTCATTTGCATATCCCCGCACAGACCAAGAGCTGATACGCATCCAAAGCGTCGTGGATGGACTTCGGAGCCCCTGGTTTAATAATGCCGCGGTCCATCCACGACGCTTTGGATGC
>Ga0307445_10000070_pt1 | contig 42394 bp, 36 predicted proteins | sample SalMarSW160330MG_FD_202147 | JGI IMG/M metagenome (GOLD analysis project Ga0307445, IMG submission 202147) | Salt marsh sediment microbial communities from the Plum Island Ecosystem LTER, Massachusetts, United States - SW1603-30 | ecosystem: Environmental > Aquatic > Marine > Intertidal zone >... | reverse complement strand
GCGTCTTCAATTGTCAAGGATGAACCCCCGTGGTACGGTTGCAAAAAAATGGTTGATAGGGTAGAGAAGTTCCGTATTTGTTTTTATGAACGGGCTTGGAACGCTAGGAGCCTGTCGGAGAACCCCATTTTCGGAGGCTGTTGGAAAATGTTCAGATGCAAGGCATCCGAGATTCTTAGGAATGAGGCGTACTTATTGGTACGCCGCAGTGACGAAGAATGAGGATAACGCCGCAGATGGGCGTTTTCCGACAGCCTCCCAGAGAAACGAATCACGGGGGGGCGCCTGGTCACACAAGGGCCTTTCCGGAGTTTGGGGGTGGAGGACCGCCCCGCAGGCTGAAGCGGAAAACATAAGGAATCAAGATCATGCTGGTGGTGATGAGCAAAGGAGCAACGCCTGAAGAGATTGACGCCGTGTTGGCAGCCATCCAGGGCAAAGGGTACACGGCCCGTCCCATTCCCGGAGGCGAAAGGATGGCTATCGGCATTTTGCACAATACAGGGGCCGTGGATGCGTCGTATTTTTTGGGCTTTCCCGGCGTCAAGGACGCTATCGCCGTCACACGTCCCTACAAGCTGGTCAGTCGTGAGTTCCAGCCCGAAAGCACCATCATTCAAGTGGGCGATGTGCTCATCGGCAGCGGACATCTGACCCTTATCGCAGGACCGTGTGCCGTAGAAAGTGAAGAACAGGCTGTCACCATTGGCCGCATCGTTTCCAAGGCGGGTGCTCAGCTTTTCAGAGGGGGTGCTTTCAAGCCGAGGACATCGCCTTATTCGTTCCAGGGCCTTGGGGAAGAAGGGCTCCGCATCCTTGCCCGGGTTCGGGAGGAAACAGGGCTCCCCGTGGTGACGGAGGCCCTGGATCATGAGGTCTTCGATCTGGTGGAAGCTTATGCCGACGTGATTCAGATCGGCACACGGAACATGCAGAATTACAGTCTGCTTCGACGGGCCGGTCACTCGGAAAAGCCCATTCTTCTCAAGCGGGGGATGTCCGCCACGATTGAAGAATGGCTCATGGCGGCAGAATACATCCTGGAGGGGGGAAACACGCAGGTGATTTTGTGCGAGCGAGGCGTTCGCACTTTTGCCCATCACACCCGGAACACGCTGGACCTTTCAGCGGTTCTCGTGGTGTTGAAAGAGAGCCACCTTCCTATTATCGTGGATCCCAGCCATGCAGCCGGTCGTCGCGATCAGGTCATTCCCTTAAGCCGTGCGGCCGTGGCTGTAGGTGCTCATGGATTGATGGTGGAAGTGCATCACGCCCCAGAAGAAGCGCTGAGCGACGGGGCTCAGTCCCTTTACCCCAAACAGTTAGAGATGCTTTGCAGTCATATTGAAACCGTTTTTGACGCCTTTCTTTCCTCACATGCCATTGAAGCATCGTCTAACACCTCTTGGTCGAAATGACTTGTCTTGGTTCATTCTTTTCCCCTCTTGCCCTGACGCAGTTTCTTCCTGCCTTCTTTGCTTGGTAGAGGCACTCATCTGCCTCGTTGATCAGGGCCTCGGACGAGGGTGTCTTGTCCGTGGCAGGGTCAAAGGTGGCCAACCCAAAGCTGGCCGTGATCGTCACATCCTCGTTACCTATTCTAAAAGGCTTTTCTGCTACTATGTTACGCAGTCGTTCAGCGACCACGCGGGCCCCCTCATGGGCGGTCTCCGGCAGGACGACGAGGAATTCCTCACCGCCGTACCTGGCAGCCCAGTCAATGTCGTTTCGCATGGCCTCTTTGATGCAATCCGCGATGAGCCTTAGCACCGAGTCTCCGGCAATATGCCCCCAATGATCATTGACCTTCTTGAACCGATCGATATCGCACATAATCAGCGACATGGGATGACCGTACCTCTTGGCCCTGCTGATCTCCTCGGGTAGATGACCTGTCATGTAGCCGCGATTAAAGCTTCCCGTGAGAGGGTCGGTGATGGACAGTATCCTGATCTCTTCGTTGGCCGTTTTCAGAGACCGCTCCAGTTCCAAGATGCGCTTGCCGGTCTTGAGACGGGCCATCAGTTCAGTAGGGTGAAAGGGCTTGGTCAGATAATCATCTGCGCCCGCGTCCAGGCCGGCGATGATGTCGTCCTTGGAGTCTTTGGCCGTCAGAAATACGATGTAGACGTAGCCTGGCGAAACATAACTTCTTATGGCGTGACACAGGGCGAGGCCATCCATTTCCGGCATCATCCAATCGGTTAAGACCATGGGGAAGAAGGTCTTTCGAAAGATCTCCAGGGCCTCACGTCCGTTCCGGGCGGTCACTACTTCATGTCCAGCGTGCGTAAGGTTCTTTTCCAGAAGCTTTCTGGAGACAGCATTGTCTTCGGCTATCAATATGGGAAAAGAATCTTTCAGTTTTTCGTTCATGTTTGCCCTAAGTCTTCGCTGCCCAGGTGACTTTTAGCATCTCGGCAACTGCCACAAGTTTTTCCTTGATGGACTCGGTTGCCTGCAGGCTTCCTTCCAAGACGTGCTGCCGGGCGTTCATTTCGATCTGTTTTGCAAGGTCGTATATGTCCTGGAACCCCAGATTTCCGGCCGCCCCTTTTATGGAATGGGCCGCCTCAACTGTTTGCTCTGTAGCGCCCTGAGAAACGGCTGACCGCAATTTGGTCATGTCCGAGTTGGCCGTTTCCACAAAGAGATCCACGAGTTCCAAGAACTCATCTTCCTCAAGGCCTATATTGGTTGCCAACGCCGTCAGATTCATGAATTGCTCCTCATCAGTTCCTTTCCCCGTGCTGCCAGACCTTTGTCGTCGGCTGTTCCCTCTTGCCGGAAGGCGGCAGAGCCGGGGTGAGTGGACCTTCCAACCAGTCAGGGACAGGCAGTGCATAGTGCGTCAGAATCCGTTGCGCCTCTTCAACAGGGATTTTCAGGTTCTGGCCGATGTGATAGGCCCTGATGTGGCCAGCCTTGATCCAGTTTCGGATGGTTTGACGGGTCACCCCCAATAAGGATGCCAGGTCTTGGGTGGATAGAAAGGGCCTGTTGGTTTTATCCATGGCGGTTGCTTGTTCGCTTTTACCGGTTTTTCCGAGTTTTTTGCAATAGGGATGCCAATTGGCGTGGCCATCATGGATTTTATCTGGACGGAAGTGATATCGGCCCGTCGCTCCAGCCCGGCGTTACGGCCAGCAGCGCGTGTCACCCGAACGAGATGTAACTGGGGGTTCCATAACGTATGACAAGGAGAAGGATTTCGTCAACATTTTGACATGGGCGAGCTGGGATTCGATGCTCTCTTTCAACTGCTCGTCTTACGAACATAAGAAAAAAGCCCTGTTAGGGGGGTGCCTAACAGGGCTCAAAGGAGGTGTGAAGGAAGGAAAGGAGGAGAATCTTCAACCTCTTGTTCATGAATTGCAAGCAATGATCATGCCACCCATTCGTGCGTCGCAGTGACGAAGGGTGCAGCGCGACACAGTCCCGCATAGCGGGATTTACGAAGTCATCAAGATCTGATGAGGCATGGATTAGGGCTGGGTACGGTGCATGTACTTTTTTGCGACGGCTTGTGGGTCCAAATGAAGGCATTGGGCATACGATTTCAGGAAGCTTCGGAGATGGAATCTGGAGGGCAGGTCGTCAAACCGGTCCTCTTCAATGGACCGAAGCAGGGCGGTCCGGACCTTGGTCTCATGGGCAATACGGTCCAATGACACCCCGAGCTCGGTCCTGATCTTCTTCAGGTCGTTTCCTGTGATCTCCTGGTGGGCGAGGAGTTCGTGGACGAGAGGCATGACGGACGGTTCGAGCGGTTGCGGTCTCGATGGGCCGGATGTGACATGCTTGATCCCACGGGAGGACTTCAATTCGAAGAGGGGAATCGGTTTTCTCGGGACCCCCTTGTATCGGGCGCCTTCTTCCAAGTCTCCGCCTCCTATGAGTGTCTGATCATATTCGGCGCGACTTTTTTGATTCATCAAGGTGACAAAGGCCCCTTCGAGCCGGCAAAGAATTTTCTTCCTTTCGGACTCAGAGAAGAACGAATAGGTGGCCATGGCGTCATCTCCATAGATCTCCAGGCTCGCTTTATAGGCCTGACGGATCTCGAAGGGTGTCGCATCTGGCGGCACGTCGAAGACTTCATAATGATTCTGTTGGTCAAAAGGCTTCACGGCTCTCTTAATCCGTTCCTTGTGGTGAAGGGCTTGAAGCGATTGCTTTCTTGGGTCCCGTCTTGGCCTGATAGCCTTCCATGCCGAGAATGGTCTGGGAAATGGCTCGAAGATCGAGGGCCGCTTGTGTGTATGGGTATTTATCCACAAACGAGACCTTCTGGCATACGGCATAGTGGACGCGGTCATCAAAGCGGATGTTTCCCAGGAAATGCATCTGCAGTCCGAGATGTTTTTCGCACACCTTGCATATTTGAAGGCCGAGCCTCACATCGTCGTGCTGTCGAAACTGATTGAGTACCAGCTTAAAGCGAAACGCCTTCAGGGCCTTTTCCAAGGACGCGGCCCCTTCCGGTGCCTCCTGCCGGAGCATGTCCACAAGAACTGCTGGGCGTTTCCATGGGGCCTTCGGATGCTGACGGAAGGCGCGAAGCTGTTCCTGTGTAAGGACCTGCTTTATCTTGCGGATATAGGCAGATCGGACAAAGTGGTACGTATTCTCAACAGAGGTGGGCTCAGGCGTGGTGACAAAAATACCGCAGTTGGACAATAAGAAGAAGTCGAGGGTATTGAAAGAGGTGCCCGCCCCCAGGTCCAAGAGGATGTATTCATACGGGAGCTTATAGATGGCCCGAAGGAGCCTCACTTTCTGAGCATATGGCAGGTTGGCGATTTCCAGGGAATCCCGGGCGCCGCCGATAAGAAACAGATTGGGGTGGCCGGTTTCAATGATTGTTTCCTCAAGGGTATGAACCTGCCTGTTGATAAAAGCCGAGAGGGTCCTTGCGGGATGGGGTATGCCGATGACCGTATGCAGGTTAGCCCCGCCCAGGTCCGCATCCACCAGGAGGGTCTCTTTACCTGCCTTGGCCAGATAACTACCAAGACCGGCCACGAAAAGGCTCTTGCCCGATCCTCCCTTTCCTCCACCGATGGGCCATATGCGTGCCATAGGGTCCTTGAAACAAGCTTTTCAACGGTCTCGAGAGACCTTTGCATAACCCCTTCTCACTCGTTTGTATGAGCCTTTTGACCCGTCCATGGGCTCGCGAACTAACCCTAAAAACTCGCCCAAGGGCCTCAAACAGTTTAGGATTTGCCCACTGACGTGGGCCGTTCACTTCGCCCGGGCGGGTACCCCAAAAAGCTCATAATGGTAGCTCAAAGCGGTTATGCAAAGGTCTCTCGATGTGCAGTTGCCGTCAAAGAAGCGGACGGGTCAAGTTGTCAGTACTCAGGTGGTTAGGTAGAAGGCTGGAGGTAGAAGCCTTTAGACCAAAGGCCCCCGGCTTGTAGCGCGAGCCCGCGCTATCAATACCGTTACCTTGTCAGTCAGTTCAAATGCCCAAAATGTCTACGCAGTGAGTCAAATCGACTTTCTACGAAGCCATCATGGTTCGTGCCTAAAGGCTTCCCACCTTCAGTCTAACCACCTGAGTCGTTACGACTTTGCCAGAATATGTCACATGTGTCAAACACAATTTCCGCAACGTTTCCAATAGACTATGGAAACGGAAGGATTGTCCCGGCGTTTGTCGCACGGGGATCTGGTCTCGCCGTAATGAGTTGAGGCGCTGGCCCATGAGGGGCTCTTCACGAACCGTGGGGGCGACAGCGAGACCGCTCTTCCAGGGCCAGCATGCGTCTCTTCAGTTCTGTCCCCCCAGCAAAGCCGCCTGGAGACCCGTCCGCCCGAACGATCCGGTGGCATGGGATGACCACTGGGAAGGGGTTGCGTGCAAGCGTTGTCCCAACAAATCGACAGGCCCTCGGGCGTCCGATTTGTGCGGCTATCTGGCCATAGGTCCGGGTTTTTCCGTGGGCAACGGTCGCCACAGCTTTCAACACCAACCGTTGTAAGGGGGTCAAGCCACTCAAGTCCAGGATCTTCCAGGGGGACTGTACAGGGGCCCCGTGAAAATAGGCCTGAATATCCCGACAGAGGCCAAGAATTTCTGGTGTGTGTCCTGCCGTGGCCGGGCCAGCGTGTTGTATGCGCCCTTTGAGGAGGTTGCTGCCGGCATGGGGTAAGAGGATCCGCTTGATGAGCAGAGGGGGGCCTTCAAAGAGGATGGCCCCGTGTCCGAATGGTGTGGAGAACAGGTGGTAATGCATTAAGTTTCAGTAGGCGTAAAAACCCCTTCCTGTTTTTCGGCCCAGATACCCGGCATCTACATACTTTCTGAGTAGGGGACAGGGTCGATACTTGGGATCTCCAAAGCCTTCGTGGAGGACTTCCAGGATGGATAGGCACGTATCCAGGCCGATTAGATCGGCCAGTGCCAGGGGTCCCATAGGATGATTCATCCCCAGCTTCATGACAGAGTCGATGGCCTCGGCTGTTCCTACCCCTTCGTGCAGGGCGAAGACAGCCTCATTGATCATGGGCAGGAGGATGCGGTTGGATATGAAGCCCGGGGAATCGTTGGCTGCCACCGGGATTTTCTTCAGCTTCACAGCCAGGTTCTTGGTCGTCTCAAAGGTTTCGTCAGATGTGGCCAACCCGCGGATGATTTCAACCAATTTCATGAGAGGCACGGGGTTCATGAAGTGCATCCCGATGACGTCGGCGGGCCGTTTCGTGGCCGCTGCAATGCGTGTGATGGGAATGGAAGACGTATTACTTGCCAGGACGACGTTGGGTCGGCAGTGCTCGTCGAGTTGCCTGAAAACCTCCAGTTTCAAGTCCTGGTTTTCAATGACGGCCTCCACGACAAAGTCTGCAGCCTCGAATGGCTTGATTTCACATGTGGTTTGTAGGCGTTCCAGAGCCGCTTTTTTTTGTTCTTCACTGATGCGCTCTTTTCTGACGAGGGTCGAAAGGCTTTTCTGAATACGTTCCATGGCGTGGTCCAGAAACACGTCCTTGACGTCATTCAGGATCACCGAAAATCCGTTCATGGCAGCTACCTGGGCAATCCCTGCACCCATCTGGCCGGCCCCCATAACTCCTATCTTTTCGATCATGATTGTACTCCATGCAATGCGGGTTGCTCAAATCTTCTGAGGAAGCGAGGAATCATAAACATGTTTCATGGCTCCTGCGGCAAAAGGGTTGATGATGTGATGGCAAAGGGTGGGAATAGGGCCGTAACGGATACTTGAAGAGCAGAGGCCGGAGACTGGTCCTTGATGCGAAGCCCATCGGCATCAAGGACCAGACACCAGTAGCCGGAATGACAATTATGTTTCTTCGACAGTAATGGCTTGCTGCTCACAAACCTCAACGCAGCTTTCACAGCCTAGGCACTCTTCTGCATTGACAGGTTCGGATTTTTCGTCTTGCAGTTCGAAAACCTCCACAGGACAGACCTCGACACATTCCCCACAGCCGGTGCACTTTTCCTTATCCACAGTCGGTGTGAACATGGGCTAACCCCTCCTTTCTCATCCTTTTTCAATACGTTCTACATGCAAACCGATGTCTTGATACCGACTTCCCAAGTTTCGGAATGGACTTATTACATCAATTACCCCGGATCGTCAAGTCTTCTTCATAGGGTCCAGTATTTTTTTGAGTCATTCGTCGTGAAATGTCTTTCCCCACCGACTAAAGGCTTCTTGCGCCTTCGTCACCGCAGCCCATGTTCAACAAGGCCCACGAGGGTATTCCGAGTCGAGCGCAGCGCCTCACCACCGTCAAGCCCCCGTCGCTGTTTCGGCACACCGCAAGAGGGTTGGTTAGGCAGCACGTGCCAATGGAAAGACATCGTCTTCTCACCAGGCCTTGTAACGGATTTTCTCCAGCTTTCCATCATCGCCTCTATGTCACGTGCAGTGCCGTCGATTCTCTGTCGGAGCGGCGCGTTCCAAGGTGTCGTGAGCACCGAATGAAAGAGCTTTCCCAGAGGATCTGTCCATGGGAGGTTGTTGGGCGGGGGCGGAGTGCATGGGAGGTCAAACTGCAACAAGGGGATGTTTTCTTGCGCCAGATCGAGGAACCGGGCATGGGCTTCAGGCGAGTCGGTAAGGCGGGGACCGGATTCATGAGGGTCTTCCTGAAACAGGTGGTTCCAGGCAAGCAATCGGTTTTCGATCATCAAACCGCCCAAGTCTTCATTCGATTCCGGGAACGGCTCCGAAGAAATCGGCTCTTCGCCTTCTTCGGGCCTATCCACACGAAAGAGGGCCTGCAAGGCTTGCTGCTGCACCTTGAATCCCTTCAGTTGCTCCCCTAATTCGCGCGACTGACGGTCAAAGTCTTGGGCCAGGTGCAAAAACAACTGGCATGCCAGGTTCCCGCCCTTGGACTCCTGGCTGGTCTTGCCGGCGGTCCCCCTGATTTCAGACGCGATTTCCGGGACCATGGGATGAACCGGGGCCATCTGCCCGCCTGTCGCTTTCAAATAGGCCGTGTCGACCCCCTGATTCAAAAGACCCCACGTTCTCCATTGCTCCAGTTCGGCCATCAGGGCCTTCTTGTCTATGACCTCTTGAAAAGGGACACGAATTTCCAGGAACCCTCGGGTTATCCAGCGCTGAGAACCCTCCATGGCTGGGGAACCCACCGGTCGATAGACGATCACACGACCGAAGTAAGGCGATAAGGCCTCCACCAGTGAAGGTGCTATGATCGTAAAGGGGAAATAGATCAGAGACAAGGATTGGCTTTTGGGTTTGGAGATCATATTATGAAATTTTATTGTCTTTAACCTCTACTCCCATGGCCCTGAGGCGGTCCCTGATTTCGTCGGCTCGGGGCCAGTCTTTCATCTGCCTGGCCTCTTCTCGTTGGCGGATGAGTTCCTGAACCTGGGCATCTGGTGCCGGCTCTTCAAAATCAAAGACATTTAGCGCCTCATCGATCCGTCTAAACGCGTCCTTGATGCGCCTTGCACCCCCTTGATCCATCTCTTGATGCGTCACTAGCCCATTGATCTTTCTGACGATCATGAAAACAGAGGCCAGGGCGGAAGGGATATCCAGGTCGTCATCCATGGCATCCGTAAAACCCGTCTTGATATCGTAAAGAAGCTGGTCCATCTCACTGTAAGGGTGCCCGCGTTCCACCCTGTTTAACAGGCAGATGCATTCATCGAGCCTGCGGATCGCAGCGCCTGCTTGATCGAGTGCTTCAAAGGAAAAATGCAACGGTTTACGGTAATAGTGGGAAAGCAGCCAATATCGAATCGCCCGGCCACTGTATCCCTGGTCCAACAGGTCTCGAACATAGGGCATGCGCGCGCCTGCTTCAGGCTTCTTTCTGCTGGACAGCACGAGCTCGCTGTGCATCCAACAACGCGTCAGCGGTTTTCCGGTCAGGGCGCTGCTGACGGCTATCTCGTTTTCATGGTGGGGAAACATGAGATCGCGGCTGCTCGTATAAATGTCAAAGGTTTCCCCAAGGTATTTCATGGCCATGGCGACGGACTCGATGTGCCAGCTCGGCCTGACGTTGCCCCATTCGGTTTTGGTGTAGATGCCCCGCCTGAGTTCAGGAAGTTTGGCCCGCTTAAGGAGGGTAAAATCCCTTGGATTCGCCTTTTCATACTCGTCCAGGTCCACGGTGGAGCCGAGCCTGATCTTATCGAGATCAATGCCGGAGAGTTTGCCGTAATCCGCGAACCTGGAGATGTCAAAATAGACGGACTGGAGTTTCTCGTAGGCAAAGCCCTTTTCCAACAGCCGTCCGGTGAGCGCCACCATATCGTCAATATGTTCACTCGCCCTGGGATACCGTGTTGCGGGTTTCACACCGAGGGCTGCCATGTCGTCGAAAAAGGCCTGGACGTACTGATCCGTAAAGGGTTTGAGCTCCATGCCGGCCTTTTCAGACCCCTGGATCGTCTTGTCATCCATGTCCGTGATGTTCACCACATGGGTCACCGCATAGCCCTTGTATGCCAGATACCGGCGAAGGAGATCGGCCACGACAAAACGGCGACACTCGTCAATGTGCATGCGATCATGGACCGTTGGGCCGCACGAATAGATGGAGACCTTGCCGGAACGAAGGGGTTCGAAGGGCGTCTTGGTGCGGGTCAGGGTATTGTAAAACCTCAGATTGGTTTGTTCTCGCACGGCAAAGAGCGGGGTGCTCAAATAGCGCTCGCCGCCATCGGGCAAGATCACCACCACCACGCCCTCGGCCAAGGCCCTGACCTCCTCCAGTGCTATGGCCATGGCGGCCCCGGAACTCATCCCCACGAACAGGCCTTCTTTGCCGGCCAGTTGGCGGGCCATTTCAAAGGCCGCCTCGTCATCCACATTCAACTTTTTGTCCAGACGCGTCTTGTCGTATATTTCAGGTTGATAGGACTCCTTCATGTTTTTGAGGCCCTGAATCCTGTGACCCAGATAGGGTTCAACGCCCACAATCTGAATGCTCGGATTATATTCCTTCAAACGCCTTGATGCCCCCATCAGGGATCCCGTGGTCCCCATGGTTGCCACGAGCATGGTGACGGCGCCATGCGTTTGTTCCCAGATTTCGCGGCCAGTGCCTTCGTAATGCGCCCGCCAGTTGGCCTCATTGTTGAACTGATCGGTGATAAAATAGGTGTCAGGGTGCTCGCGGGCTAAGCGATAGGCCTCCTCGATGGCCCCGTCGGTTCCGAGATGAGCGGGTGTGAGGCGGATTTCAGCCCCCATGGCCTGAAGGATCTTGCGGCGTTCCACGCTGGCGGATTCAGACATGGTCAAGACCAGGCGGTAGCCCTTCACAGCGCACACCAGGGCCAGGCCGATGCCTGTATTACCGCTGGTGGCTTCCAGCACGATTTTGTCCGGTGTCAAGGCCCCGGATGCCTCCCCCGCTTCGATCATGGCCTTGGCAATACGATCCTTTATGGAACCACCGGGGTTGAAACACTCGAGCTTGGCCAGGAGAGTGACATTGGGGTTGGGGTTGAGCCGCTTGATTTCAACCAGGGGGGTGTTGCCTATGGCGTCTAGAATGGAATGCATGGTTATTTGCTGACACGATTCATGATTTTCAATTCTCCACTTCAGATCGAATCCGTTCCGCTACATCCTCGATCTTTTCCATGTTTCCTGCCATCGGCTCCCACTTGCAGATGGAAAGCCCATCGCCCGACCAGCGCGGCACGATGTGTACATGAAGATGCGGCACCACCTGGTTGGCGGCCCTGCCATTGAGCTGCATGAGATTGATTCCCTCGGGATTCAGGGCCTTCTGAACAGCGGCCGCCAGTTTATGGGTGGCAGACATGACAGCCACAAAATCGGATTGCGTGATTTCATTGATAGTGGCCGCGTGGGCCTTCGGAATGATGAGGACGTGGCCGTCATTTAAGGGATTGATATCCATGAAGGCAATCGCGCTGTCATCCTCATAGACCTTTACAGAGGGAATCTCACCGCTGACAATCTTACAGAAGATGCAATCCATGAGCTGACCTCCTCGCAAGCAAGATCACTGGTAACTCTTAAGAGCTTTGAAACGCCGGACACGCCTCCCTAAAACTTTCATTGAGCCAAGAAAAGGGAATGGTCCAGGCTTGTTTGAGCGGTCATTAAAACGGTTTTTGCCCATCCATCTTGGCGAAGCGTAAGGTCAGGGCCTTGAACTGTCTGAGCCCAAAGGGCGAGTTTTCAAGGCCCCTGGAGCGAGCGTTAGATGGATCAAAAACCGGTTTAGACCAAGCTAAAAGAGGCCTGGACCATATCCCTGTTCTTCAAAGCGCAAAACAGTAGAGAAAAAGCATCCATTCCTATTAGAGAAGCCACAAGGCCTCGTCAAGCAAAAATCCGCGCAGCGTCAATAAGTTGACACCTTGTTTATCAGGAAAAATGCACGTACCCCCCTGGTCGGAGGCGTCTTCTGCCCGCTTCCGTTTCGAGCCAGATGCCGTCTTCCCGGATCATGGTTCCTATTTTGGCCGGCGGTGCGCCTGAGATCTTTGTCACGAGGGACACAATCTTGTCTTCGTCCGAAGACGACGCCGTAAAGAGCAGCTCATAGTCCTCTCCGCCGTGGAGGGCCCAGTCGAGGGGCCTTCTCCTTACATGGGCCGCCAACCGCAGCAACGCGTCGGTCATGGGTATGGATGTGGTCTGGAGCAATGCCCCGGTGTTGCTCTGCTCGCAGATGTGGCCGAGGTCCTTGGCCACGCCGTCCGAGATGTCGATCATGGCGTGTACGAGGCCACTTTGTCCCAGGGCCTTTCCCACCTTCAGGCGGGGCATGGGTCTCTGGTGGGCCTGGATCAGGGCCTCGTATCCGGAAGGTTCGAAAGACGACCCCTCCCGCAGCAGGAAGAGCCCTCCGGCTGCATTGCCCAGCGGGCCGGTCACCCACAGGTTATCACCCACCCTGGCTCCGGAGCGGTACACCACGTTTTCCGGCGCGCAGTCTCCCAGGAGCGCTATGGTGATGACCGAAAAAGAAGGGCTTTGCACCGTATCACCTCCGGCCAGGACAATGGCGGTCTCATCAGCCAGGGTCTTGAACCCGACCATGAAAGATTCCAGGAAGCGGATTGTTGACTCCGGCTTCAGCGCGATAGACAGAAATGCCGTGTGCGGGGTCCCTCCCATGGCCGCCATGTCGCTGATATTGACGGCAAGCGACTTCCACCCCAGGGCCTCCGGCAAAAGGGTCTGGTCCGTGAAGTGAACCCCTTCAATCAGGGTGTCCGTGGTGACCAGGAGGAGCCTTTTTCCTCCTGTTTCCAGGACGGCACAGTCATCACCCATCCCCTTTCTGATGTGAGAGGCAGGTCGGGCGGGTCCGTGCTCCTGGATCCGCCGGATGATACCGGCCTCACCAAGGTCATGCAATGTTGTTCTATTTGGACTGGCTTTCAAACGAAGTCCCCCGGCAAGATAGGTTTGTAAACAGATAGCAATCTTGATGCCCTTTGTCCACTCCGCACCATGCCTTTGTCTGGCATGGTAATTGCTGTTAATGCTTCCAATTTGGGAACCATTGGTTCGCAGCAATCCACCTTGAGGAGGCGACAAATGAAGCGAGCAAGGGCAAGACTCGGCAAGGGAATGGGAATGTTTGCAAACAACAAGGGCTTTACGCTCATAGAAATGGCCATTGTGTTGATCATCATCGGCATCATTATCGGCGCCGTGGTCAAGGGCAAAGACCTGGTGCGGAGTGCGGAGATGAAGCAACTCTATTCAAAGTACATGGCCACCTGGAAGTTGGCCTATGACGCCTATTATGACCGCACGGGCTGGGTCCTCGGAGATACGAATACGGCCGGCAATACCGGCGCCCGGGACGGGCACTGCGACCCCGCTACAACGGAGGCCAATCTTGTTTCTCAACTCCAGGCGGTGGGGATAGAACCACCCGGCGCCGGACCTACGGGCAGCCGATTGGTCAGGACCTATACGGATTCAACAGGCAGAAACAATACCCTTACCATCGCCTTTGATTACCGCACAGCTCAGGGAAACTACATTCGCATCGCAGGCGTTCCCAATGAACTGGGGGTTGCCACCGACAGAATGGTTGACGGAGAGAACAGCGGCGACGCCGGGGATTTCCTGTATGTTCCTGATTCCACGGCGGATCCTTTGGCTCCGGCTGTCTGGCCCAGCGCTCAGACGGCACCCACGGCCAATGCCGCTGGCGTCTTCAGACTCGCATTCTAAGGGTGCCAAAAAAAGAGCCTCTCTAACCAACAGACAGGCCTGCGAAGAGGGCTGTTCAAGATGGCGGTATATATTCTAAGGAGCAGTTACGATTAAAATCCTGAGACCCCACATCATTGCAGGAGCGCTTGCGGTCTTTTTTTTCCTGTCCGCCCATTTTTTCCTGACGGCCTACCACAGGTACACTTTGAATCAGGACAAGTTGCGCGCAACCACCCGGCAGACGCGATTGCTGACCGAGCACCAGAGAGCCCTGGCACAAAAGCAAAGCACCCTCAACCGGATAAAGGGGTTTGTTGATCGGGCCAGATCCGCAGGGGTGAAAAGGGATGGGTGGGCCTATTACAATGTGAACATCGAGGAACCTGTTCCCTTTGCAGAGGCGGAACAGATCCTGAGGCAAACGGCCAATTCTTCGAGCTATTATTTCAAGCCGATCATGCTTCATGTCAGGGCCAACATCGAACCTGACGTCAAGGCTCCGCCAAAAACGGCCTCGGCCGTTTCCGGTGATTCTCCTGACACCAGGACGGGGGATGTCTTGCTAACGCTCAAAGGCGCCTTTGTGGTGAACCGCAGATGATGGGAAGCAATCCAAGGCAATATGTCATTGAACTCGATGGGGTCGTCTATCGTCGTTCCGGCGAAGAGCTGGAGCAGATCAGTAACGTGAAAGACGTGCAGGGAGACACCTGGTTCATTTCCGATTTGGAGTCGGCGATCTCCAGAACCATGACGGTAGAGACACCGGCGAAGTATGCGGAGGTCATGGTCCGGAAAAAATTGCAGGAGACCGGCGAGTTCGATGAGCCGATCTTCGTGATCAGCCACGACAAGAGGAAAAAGGACAAGAACACCACGGACATCTTCTTCACAGCTGTTCCTGCGCGGCTTTACCACCGATATCTAGACGAGATCAAGGCCCATGAAGACAGCGTCCTGTTGTTCCCTCTTTTTTCAGTGCTCCAAGGGGTCTTAAGACGCATGCGCCACCCAAAACCAGTGGCTGTTGTCTTCCGACACGGTCGATTTGCAGACTTGCTCATCGGCACCGGCAAGGCCGTCCTCTACGCCAACCGGTGCGTGGCCTTTGATACCAGTGAAGAACAGCTCTCGGCCCTGTGGAACATGGTCAAGACAGACATGACGGCGGCGGAGGCCGAACACAGGATGAAGGTGGACAGGGTTCTTTTGCTCAATTGGATAGACAGCGGAGCCGAGCCGGAGTGGTCGGATGATATGGAGCGGGAAATCCTTTCCATGGAGGAAGAAAAACTTTCCTATAACGGACAGGAGCACCTTGTCTCTTTTTTGAAGGCCCTGGACATGCAGTCGAGCCTAAAGGCGATATCGCCCCCCTCGGAGAAGAGTGCTTACTATAGTCGGCAGTGCCTTCCATCTCTAAACGCCATTCTTGCCTTGGCCGCCCTGCTGTGCATCGTGGGATACTTCTGGTTTGCTCAGAAGGCGGATCTATTGGGACGGCAGTTGGCTGCGGCGCAAGGGGAGGTTGTCAGGATGGAACATGAGGCGCCCATGGAAGAGATACCCTACAAAGAGACCCTCGCCTTTGCCAGGGACCTGATACGCTATCGTAAACTGCCCTCCTACAAGAGCGTGCTGAATGACATCTCAGAGGCGCTGCCAAAGGCGATGTCCGTCGATGTCCTGAAGGTGGATTACGCTGAGGAGGCGGTGAATATAGAGATCTTCGGAAAGGCAAAAACCGCTTTTGACTCGGCGTACCTGGGGTATGAAGAATTCACAAAGACCTTGACGCAAAGGGGATACACCCTGGCTGAAAGCAAGTTTGATACAGACATCCGAGAGTCAGAGTTTTTGACTCGCTTGACCAAAGAGATCCGATGAAAAGAAAACATCAGGCACTTGTGGCGTTCATGGTCATGGCGCTTGCCTCCGGGGCGGTTGCCTTGCATGCCATTCAGACCTTGGCGAAAGGAGAGGGCGTTCGGCCTGCGTTTGGATGGAAACCGCTCATGAACGGGTCCGCACCTCCTCCCGGCGTCATCAAGGAGATTGATCGACTGGACAGTCAATTGCCCAGCCTGGCCCATCCCCCGGATTCGGATCCCAGCGGCGTCAATCTTACCTTGTTCGGCTATGAGCCGATAAAGAAACCTCGGTATCAAGCACAGGGCAGGCAAAGGCCCGTGTCGCCGGAGATGGATTATTCTCTCAGCCTGGCCTTCTCCGCCGGCACGAAAGGCTTTTGTGTCATTGATGGGGTTTTTTACGAGCAAGGCTCGGTCCTTCCGGATGGCGCTCGGATCATTACCGTAGAGCCGGATCGGGTCCTGGTGAACAAGCACGGCATCAGGCGCTGGATCCCTGTTGCCAAAAAGGTCACACCAGGGGACGAAAAGGAGACTGGAGAAAAAGCGTGAAAAGACGAAATACATTGGTGGCTCTCATGCTGTCCTTTCTTCTGGCTGGCTGTTCCTTGGGTCCTTCCTCGGTTCTCGGACCAAAACCGCTGCCTCCCGAATCCATTCCCAAACAAACAGAGGCTGAATCAGAGGCACTGACGACCCTCCAAGAGGGATTGAGGAAGAACCTGCAGAAAGAGGCGGCCCGGGCCGTGGAAGTAGAGCCGATGATGCCCGAGTACGACCCCCTGGAGGATCAAGTCGTTTCCTTTTCCATGGTCGATGAAGATCTGCAACTCGTCCTCTATTCCCTGGCCCAGGCCGTGGGCATGAATCTCATCATCGATCCCAGTCTGTCTGAGGAAAAGCGTCTGGTCACGCTGAATCTTGAAAATGTCTCGGCTTCCACCGTCTTGAAAGAGATTCTCGGCACCTTTGACCTCTTCTATGAGGTCAAGCAGAATGTCATCCGTATTAAACCCTATGAGGAGAGGATATTTAAGCTGAACTTCCTGGATGCGGATGTCGATGCCACCTTTGATGTGGGCGGTGATGTGCTTGGGGCCGGGGAAACAGAACAAGTGAAAGGGCTTTCTGGAAATTTCAAGCTCTCGGGCAAGGGCGCCAACAAGAGCAACCCCTATACTCTCGTGGAGGAGATGACCAAGGGGATGCTGTCTAAGGGAGGAAAATATTCTCTGAACAGATCATCTGGGAGTCTGTATATCAAAGACATCCCCGCAGTAATTCGTTCTGTTTCAAGCTTAATCAACCACTTGAGAGAAACACTGGCCAGGCAAATACTCATCGAGGCCAGGGTCATTGAGGTCAGCCTGTCGGATCAGTATTCTTATGGGATAGACTGGGGTGTCCTGCGGGACCAGATAGGCTCGGCGAGCAGGGTGGAGAATGCGTCATGGTCCCTGGGAGGCGGTTTGGTCCTGAGCGGCATCCACAACGAATTTTCGATTGATGCCGCCATAGATGCCCTGAGAACCTTTGGCGATAGCAAGGTGGTCTCCAACCCCAGCATCCGTTCCAAGCACGGCAGGCCGGCGATCATCAGCGTAGGCACCTCGTACACTTACAAGAAAAGCGTAAGCACGACCAGACTGGACCGCGATTCCGGCGTGGAAGAAACCACGGATGTAGAAGTGTCCACGGTGTTTGACGGTCTCATTCTTGGCGTGATTCCCTTCATTGAAGGCAACGGGAAAATCACCCTGCTGATTAATCCGATCATAAGCGACGTGGATCCGGAGAGCATCAAGCCGGAGGCTGTCACGGCCACGGGCACCGAGAGCATCTCCCTGCCCGTGGTGAGCATCAGGGAGATCAGCACCACCATCGGGATCAACAGCGGCGATGTGGTTGTCCTGGGCGGTCTCATAGACAAACGTCGTCAGACATCGAAAAAAGGCGTTCCTTTTCTTTCGGCCATTCCCGGGCTCGGGTATCTTTTCAAAAATGAAACCAGCAGGAACGACACCCGGGAGCTGGTCATTATTCTAAGTGTTTCCATGGTCTGATGGAAGCTCCGTGCAGTCCCGATAAATCGGCACAGGGAATCTTCGACCGTAAGGAACGCTGATCTTTTTAGATACGCTCGCTGACCCCGCAGCAAGCTACGGGGAATGCGCTCGCTTTTGCGGTTCAACTATTCTTAATGCATTTTGGCCATGAGCGTTATTTTCAAAACACTGGAAAAGGCCGGGAGCCCTTCCCCGGGTGAGGAAGAGGGAGCGCGCGGGCTGAAGAGGAGTAGAAATGTCTATTCCCTTCCCAAAATGCTGATTTCACCCCTCGGGGTCCTTGCTCTGGCCCTCTTGCTTGTCCTCTCAGCCCTTTATTTTACCTATGGAGGCAAGTTGCTTGGCAGATTTTTTTCGGACAACCACAAACGGCTCATGTTGTCGGAGACAGAACCGACCCTCTATGCGGCCGTTGATGGAAGGCCTAAGGATCAGGCAGGCAAAGAGTCAACCAGCCCGGAAGCACCTGTCGATGCCCGCGCGAGCAGCCCCGTTCAGGAGGTGCCTCAGCCGCCGGCAGACGTTCCCGTGGAGGAGGCAAAACCCGGGAGACTGTACCTGCCTTCGTCAAATTTAAAAAAGACACCTTCTCCTCTGGCCTCGAAACTACAGTACTTACCTCCCCAATCTCAAATAAGCCTTGAGGAACCGCCGGGAGACATTGAACGGGCCTCGGGTCGGTCGCCCTTGCCAGGGGCGCGGGACATGACAGGCCATGACACCGGGGAGGGGGTGCCTGGCGTTTCCGAGGAGAAAAGCCCGCAAGCACAAGCAGGCTCAGGGTTATTGACTGAAGACGGTCTCGTTCATGACGCACCGCGGGCAGACAACGTTCACGTCAGCTACGCCCGTGCATCGGGCGAGGAGCCAACGAAGACTGACGGCGGCGCAGGGGTCGTGGAGCAAAGAACGATCACCTTTCAGCCTGGTGAAAGCCCCCCCCCGGCACCCAGTGTTGCCCGGGGCGGCGAGACGACGCCTTCCGCCAGCCCGCAAGGGGAAAAGGAGCCGGTGCTGTCAGCCTGTTTACACAGGGATCGCCCTGCCGTGGCAGGCCTCATACCGGTGGCGCCCTTGACCGCAAAGGAGAAAAAGGTCCAGCAGGTAGAACGTATTTATCGGGTGAATCTGGAAAAGGCGACCAGGGTGGGCCGCGTCGTTTCGAAGATAGAAAAATCGATGGTTGACGGGAATATGGCCCGTTCCAAAACACTCATCGATCAATTGGCGGAACTCAAAGGGGAACAAAACGCTTACCTGCTGAAACTCAGGGCAGTCTGGCAAATGCGTCAAGGAGACTATGAGTCGGCCGCCCGCCTGTTGACGAAGGTCCTGGAAAAAGACAAGGAGGATCTGGAGGCGGGCATCAACATGGCCATTATCGAGATCAGGACGCATCGACTGCCCGAGGCTCGCAAGCGGTTGGCCATGTTGCGGGAGATCTATCAATCCAATACCCTCATCCCGGAACTCATTCGGGAGACAGGAGGGTAATGCCTGTCTCAGGGAGGGCCGTTGACCGACTCGCATCCAGGGTTCTTTACGTGGGGTTTGGGGCCCTGACCCTCTGGGCGGGTATCGGGCTGATCAATGCTTCTCTTGAGACCCGGTTGCACAAAGATTTTCTGCTGAAGTGGGAGGTCGCTTTGCAGCGGTTCAACCAGGAAGGTGGCCGGTGGCCGGACTTTTCAGGGGCGAACCATGTGGTGTATATGGACCGCCTGATAGAATTCATGGGCGCCAAAGGAACGCCTCCTCCGTTGTCCAACACGAGACGGGCCTATATTTATCGCCTCAAACGATGGGGATGGCCGGAAGAAGACGTCTTCCTGCTCTGCTTTTCTAATAGAATGATTCTCTACGGCATCTCTGAAAGGACATTCATGAAGATGGACCAATGGATGGACGCTAAGGCGGCGCAAGAAAAGGGACGGTTTACAGGCCAGCGCAGCCAAGATGGCGTGAGCTACGTGGGGGTGGTGAAATTATGAAGACAGACGGACTCAACGCGGAATTGAAGTACCTGGACTATTTTGGCTTAAGGCATAATCCTTTTCCTGTTGTGCCGGATGTGGACAATTTTTATGTATGCGAACACATAGATCGTGTGGTGAAAGAGATCGTCCACGGGATCCTCACCCGCAAGGGGTTTATGGTCTTTACCGGCGAGGTCGGGCTGGGCAAGACAACCATCAGTCGGAAGGTCATCAACATACTTGAAGACAAAGGTGTGGAGACCTGCCTGGTCTTTCATACCTTCTATCAGGAAACAGAGCTGTTAAGAGAAATCAACCGGGATTTCGGCCTGTTTGTTGACGATTTGATCCTTAGCGAACAAATGAAAGTCCTCAATGATTTCTTGTTGAGCCGGAATCGCGAAGGAAAAAATTGCGCCATCATTATTGACGACGCGCAGAACCTCAACGAGAAGAGCCTGGAGCTTGTCCGGATGATCTCCAATCTGGAAACGGACCAGGAGAAGCTGGTGCAGATCTTGCTCATCGGCCAACCGGAACTCATGGACAAGTTGAACTCCCCCGAGCTTCGACAACTGAAAAGCCGGGTCATGATCAGTGAGGAAGCAAGGCCGCTGAGTCATGAGGAACTGAGAGGTTACACCATGTTTAAACTCTACATGGCCGGTAACACGGGCAAGATCAGCGTAGCGGACAATGCCATCACCCGACTTCACAGGCTCACCGGAGGAAATTTCAGGCGGCTAAATATCCTGATGGAAAGATGCCTTTATGTGGCGTTTCTGCATGACGCCGCGGAAATCAAGCGCAAGATTGTGAACGAGGCCCAGAGAGATTTACATCCTAAGGAAGCCCTGTACATCAAGAGGCCTCTGGCCTGGGGTCTGTTGGCCACACTGGTTTTGTATGTAGCTGCGGGAGCCCTGTTTCCCGGCATATTCTTCAAGGTCCCCTGGTCTAAAGCAACGGATCATGGCAATCCGTCCATCCACAGCAACATGGCGCAGGACAGCGGGGTGCTGCCACAAACCGAGGCGGCCGCCGGCCAACCCGGGATTGCCGCTTTTCATGAGACGCAAGCCTTTGCTCAGGAAGCAGGAACAGGGCCTGTCATTCCGGATGCCGTCTCAGATTTTCTGGAGGCCTATGGCCTATCGGATTTTGGCAGAGCCTTCTTTGAGGCCATGGGAAAAGACCGGCTTCATGACGTAGCGGACGCTATATTTGCAGAAACGGGATATCAAATGGTGCAGGTTGATACCATGCCGGATGAGATCAAGCATGACTATGGCACGCTGCATTTCTTTTCTGACCGAACAGGCAAAGAAAGCTATGTGCTTTTCTGGAAGCCGGAGATTCATATAGCGAAGTTCTATCTGGGCTATCAAGGAGAAGAGATTCGAACGCTGGAAGAGCTTCTGATGGGCATTGAATTATATGATTTCAACCTGGATGGCATTGTGGGGCCAAAGCTCATGACAGCCGTCAATGAATTTCAGGAAAACACGGGTCTGACCGTCACCGGTTTCCCCGATGAAAGGACCCTCTTTCTGTTATGTCACGCCAGGGGGTAGAGCCACTCATGAGTGATGAGAACAAAAGAAAGCCTTTGGGCGAACTTCTCAAGGAAAAGGGCATTATCACCGAGGACCATATCAAGTTTGCCATTCAGGACCAGAAAATCACGAAAGAGAAAATAGGTGAGATCCTTGTACGACTCTGCTTCATCACGGAATATGATGTCGCCACGACGCTGTCCGAGCAGGAAGGAATTCCATACCTGGATGTAGACGAGGTCTTACCGGCAGAAGATGTGCTCAAGCTGTTCAATAAGAACCTTTGTCTAAACCACGCCTTTCTTCCCATTGCCGTGGAAGACGGGTATCTAAAGGTGGCGTCGGTTTTCGCCTTAAACTCGGACCTTTCCCAGCTGATCAGCAGAAACAGTGGGTTGAAGCCTAAGTTTTATCTCTCCGAACGGACAAAGATCCTTAATGCCATCAACAAGTTTTACTACCTCGTAGAAAATCCTATTGAAAAACTGATCGAAACCGAGGTGAACCTTCTTGCCCACGACACGGAGATGGCCAGGGGCATGGATACTTTGGTTCGTCACATTCTCCACCTGGCGGTGAAGATGCGCACTACGGATATTCATGTCCGACCCATGGAGAAAGCCACCAATATTTCTTTCCGCATAGACGGCGTGATGACGTCTGTGTTGTCCCTTCCCGCGAATTTCAGCAGGATCATCGCCAGCCTCAAGATGAAGGCCGACATGGATATTGCCGAACAACGGCTGCCTCAAGACGGACGATTTTCCACGAGCATCCTCAACAACGACTATGATTTCAGGGTGTCGACCATTGTTTCTCCTTACGGCGAGAACATGGTGCTCAGGATCCTGTCCACGGAAAATGCCCTCATGGGTATGAGGCAGCTTGGATTTTACGATGAAGACATCCAAAAAGTGCGACAGATGTTTAATGAGCCCTTCGGTATCGTCCTCCTGACCGGGCCGACCGGCTCAGGCAAGTCCACGACCCTCTACGCCGGTATCAGAAACCTCAATCTCCTTGAAAAGAACGTGCTTACCGTTGAAGAGCCCATTGAGTACAAAATCCCCTTGTTGCGTCAAACCCAGGTGAACGAAAAGGCGGGTTACACATTTGCCAATGCCATTCGTCATTTCCTCAGGCACGATCCCGATGTGATCCTCGTGGGTGAGGTCCGGGATCCCGAGACCGCGGCGACGGCGGTCAGTGCGTCGACCACCGGCCACCTGGTGCTCTCCACCTTGCATACCAACAATGCTATCGGAGCCGTTCCTCGACTCAGAGATCTGGGCATCAGGCCGTTTTTGATCGGTGACTCGCTGATCGGCGTGGTGAGCCAGAGGCTGGTTCGACGCATATGCAACCATTGCAGGGAAGCGTATGCCCCGTCCGAAGAGGAGAAGGCCTACTTGCAAGATCCCTCCATCACGGAGCTTTACCGGGGCAGGGGCTGTGACTTGTGTAACGGGTCCGGATACCTGGGCAGAACCCTGGTCTATGAAGTCCTTTCCATAGACAAAGAGCTTTCTCGTCTGATTAACGAGGAGGTCGAGCTGAGTGTGATCACCGACAAGGCAAAGGCAAGGGGATTCGTGGAAATGTTTTCCGTGACCGCGGCCAAAGTCAAAGAAGGCATCACCACCACCGCCGAAGCCGTTCGGACTCTCGGCCACGTCAGGTACGGTCATTCCCGGCAGGGTGAGGCACAGGCGGCCCGTTCCGCAGACAGTGGCGCTATTAGAAGGGTCTCGTGAACTACTTCAGATACAAAGTGATGGAGCCTACCGGCCAGATCGCTTCCGGCGTGATCAGGCTTCCCTATCAAGACGTGATCTCGGCCATGTCGTACCTGGAAAGATCTGATAACACGACGCTCTATGTGAGAAAACTAGGCCCTTTTTTCTCGTTGCTTTTTCAGCTGGCGGGTCTGAGGCTCAAAAAGAAGATCACAAGACCTTTTCAGGCGGAGTTTTTCAGCAACGTCTCCCTCATGCTCCGTTCGGGTGTCACGCTGACCACGGCATTGGAGGAGGCGGCGACCAGCTCGGGCAGGCCCGATTTTGAATCAGACATCAGGGACATGATCTCGAACATTGAGGGCGGTGCGAGCTTTTCTCAGGCCGCAGAAAAGTACCCATACATCTTTCCCGGGACAGCGGTTCATCTTATTCGGATAGGAGAAGAGACGGGCAAGCTTGACAGGATGCTCACGGACGCCGCTGAGCACCTGAAGCGGATGCAGACCATCCTCTCCGATACCAAGCAGGCCCTTTTATACCCGAGTTTTGTCTTCATTGCCTTGGGTGCCGGACTCGTGTTCTGGTTCTATTACGTGGTGCCAAAAATCGTCGGCCTGTTCAAAGAAATGGATGTTTCCCTGCCACCGCTGACCGTTTTCCTGATAAGGCTCTCGGACTTCGTCCAGGATCATTTCCTGAGCATGATCTTTGGGATCGCGGTTGTGGTCCTGATCACCATGCTGGGCTACAAGGGCAACCGCAGGATAAGAAAGCTTTGCGACGCCATCCTCCTCAAGCTTCCCGTTTCCGGCACGATCATTTCTGCCTCTGCCATGGCTTTTATCACGGAGTATTTCAGCCTCTTGTTGAGCGTGGGCATCGATATTCTCCAGTCCATGAACATCCTGCAAGACTCCATCAAGAATGAGGTCTATCGGGAAAAACTGGCAGAAGTCAGGGAAGAACTGGCCACGGGCAAGGGAATCTCGGAATCTTTCGAACACACGCCGCTATTTCCTTCTTTCGTAGTCAGGATGCTGAATGTGGGTGAACAGAGCGGTACACTCCCCGAGCAGTTGAGCCATATTGCAGAAGATTATCGCAACAAGCTTTCCATCATTGTGGCAACGATCGGCAAGATCATCGAACCCGTGGTCCTGGTGATCGCCGGTGCCATGTTCGCGGTCATTATAGGCGGGCTCTTCCTGCCGATCTACGACCTGGTGAGTAAGGTCAGCGGCCGATAAAGAAGAGGGGTCAGAAAGAAGAGGGGATCAGGTCTCAACATTCAACACGATGTGCTGAATGTTGAGACCTGACCCCTACTATGGTCCTCCGGGGCAGGAGTGGCTCAGATTCATGTCCTGCCCAACCTCGCCGGCTGACAGGCCTCTGGTGTAAACTCGTAACTCATCCATCAGCCCGTTGTATTTGTAACCATCGGATGACGACCAGCCGCTCATGTAAAATGTGGGATTTACGGTTTTGCTGGCGGGCGTGCCCTGAAGGAGGGTAATCGGCTGAAGCACGCCATCAATATAGAGTTGGTTCTTTAATGGTGCATTGTTGTTGAAGACGGCGGCCACATGATGCCAATTGCCGGCCAGGGCGTCCGCGCCGGAAATGCCATAGAGGTCTCCTGCCCCTGTATTAAATCCGAATCGGGTGGTCCCCTGAAAGTAGAGATCATAGGCAGTCGACCAGCCGATCGGCATCTCAGAGCCTGTTCCAGCCCATTTCATCCAGAAGCAAATCGTGGTCTTATCTCCGGCTGTTGTGGAGACAGGCAGCCCTGTAGCGGTAATGCAGCTATCATTTCCTGGCGCATCGGCGAACTCACCTGCATAGCAGAGATGGCTGTCCGATTGATTCACCGTGGCATCGCCCGTGGCCGTGCCGTGATAACCGTTGCCCGAGGCATCCTGGACCTCATCCGGCACCCCAATGGTCCACGAGTCTTCATCCATGTAGTAGGCAGCCGCGGGGGCCGCGTAACAGCCACCTGAACAGCTATGGCTGACAGACAAGAGGTTTGTGACATCGCCCTGAGAAAGGACTTTGTTATAGACCATGACCTCGTCGATCCAGCCATGAATCACCTGGTTGGCCGCAAAGCCGCCGCCAAGGCTGTCCTGTTCCTGGCCGATGATGGCACCACCCGCATCCAAAGTAACGTTCGCAGTATTGACCGATCCGTTGCCGTCACTCAGGGCGGCCCCGTCCACATAGACCACCTCTGTGCCGCTGGAAACCTGGCGTGTCCAGACCAGATAATGCCAGAGGCCGTCGTTGACAGTGCCCCCGATGGAAAAGCTCCCGGTCTGTACCCCATTCACCCAAGTAAGAAAGGATGCGGCCGTGGCGTCCAGGTACATGAGCATATTGTTATCAGCGCCGGCCCTGGCCCCGGAGAAAAGGGTTTGAATACTGGAGGAAAGGGTTTCCAGCCTGAACCACATGCAAAGAGAAAAGTCGCCCAGGTTGCTGAAAGCGCCATGGTCCAAGGTGACGTACTGGTTCGTTACGCCATCAAGGTTAAAAGCGCCTGAGTAACAGACTTTTCCGATCGAGCGGTTCACATCGTCGCCCGATCCCATGTTGTGGCTTTCACCGTGAGCCCCCGTGCCGCTTGAGTCCAGGACCTCATTGGCGCTCCCGTCCCACGTGCACTCATCCATGTGCCATTCACCCCCGAGATCGGCGTAGTAAGGCGCATCCACGCCCTGGCCGCTGATGTTCAGGGTGTAATAGCCCGAGTCCACGTCATTGTCGTTGCACGTGCTGTCCCTGGCGGTCAGTTTGAACTGAAAGCCACTGCCCGCGGTGGACGTTCCGATCTTTCTGAACGTGGCGGTGGCAGCCCCGGTGCCGATGACTTCAAATCCGCCCGGATTGCTGCCGAGCCACGTGATGGCCCAACTCTCGAGGCTGCCCAGTCTGGGCCCGGATACGCTGAAATCCTGGTCAAAGGTCGATGCGTCGCAGTTGTAGGTTTGGGGGGCAGCAGGCGCCACGGACAGGGCCCCGTTTTCCACCGTCAGCGGCAGGAGCCGCTCATCCGACCGGCTGGCAGCATCCGTTACCCTGACCGTGATGTCATAGGTGCCGGCGCAAACATTGATGGTGCCCTGGAGTTCTCCTGTGTTGGGGACGATGGAAAGACCCGAGATGGGGTTTGCACCAACAATCTGCCAACCATAAGGGGTGGTGCCACCAGCGGCGACAATCGTGGTGCTGTAGCTGTTGTTGATGGTCCCGTCGGACAGAGAAGTCGTCGTGATGACCACGGTGTCAGCCGAGCAATCGCGACTCTCTCCCATGTCAGCCGTGATTTCGTTTTCACTCAATGGGCGATTATATATCTTGACCTCATCGATCATGCCGCCAAAAAAGTTTGTGGGACTGGCGCTCCCCCGCGCTGCGATAAGCAGTTTGCTGCCGTTGCTGCCGATGGCCCCGGTCTGGCTTCTGGCATAGACCTGAACCCCGTCTTTGTAGAGGATCTGTTCGGAACCATCATAGACCATGGTGACGTAGGCCCAGGTGTCCGCTGTCACAGGGAAGGTCGAACCCCCATCCCACGCCCAGTGCGGTTGCCAGGCATATTGGACATATCCGCCATTGACTCGCACTTCGTAGAGATTTTCCTTGTTGTAGATGATGTTTTCTCCCCCGGAGCCGTCCCACCTGATCCAGGCAGAGACCGTCCACGGATTCGTGTCCGGGTCCAGGTCGCCATCAGCCGGGTCGCCCAAGTCCAGATAGCCGCCATTGTTGCTATCCACGCGGGTAAATATTCCGGCCCTGCAGACCTTTCCTCCGGAGGCCGATGTCTGTGTCGGCAAAGAGCCGGAGCCGCGAGAGGCCGCCTTGCCGCGACTGCCGCCAGAGCCCGAGTCAGCTATCTCATTGTCCGCTCCGGTCCACGGATAGTTCTCCATGCGATATTCAGCCAGAGTGCCCGTATAGCAAATTCCGGAGCATGCGTGGGTCATGCCGGCCAGATCCTGAATTTCTGCGTCGGTCAAGGCCGTGGAGAAGACCCTCACCTCATCGATCTTGCCGTGGAAGTAGTTGTCTGTATGCTGGGAACTGCCTATGGTAAACTCTGAACCCGTGGCATCATCCGGGGTGCCCCCACCGCTCCAGGTCGTGGTGTCTTCGTCTTTGGTGCCGTTGACGGTGACGGCCGCGATGCCATTGTCGTACGTGACCGCCACAAAGCTCCAGGTGTTCAGCGCAACGCTTCCGGCCCCACTAAAATTGGCATCCGCGTCCTGGCCGACGGCATCCAGATACATATGCACGGTCCCGTTTGTGTCCACGCCGATTTCGAGATTGTCGTTGTGAGCGTCGGAGGCCTTGGCCAGGAAGCAGTTCTGGATGTTGTGGTTCGTCTGGGCGGCGTTGAGTGAAAGAGGTCTTATCCACAGGGTCACGGAAAACGAATTGCTCGTCGTCCCGAAGACGTCGTTCAAGACGTCTCCCATGTCCAGATAGTCGTCCGCGCCATCAAAGAACCCGGCACGACAGATCTGACCGGAACCGACAGTATCGGCCCCGTTTTGGGCTGTGCCGTCCAGGGCGTCATCGCCCGAATCCTGGACTTCTCCTGGCGTGCCATTCCAGCTGCATTCGTCCAGAAGCCATTCGGCCGTCAGATTGACCGTGTAGGGGGCATGGGCTCCGGAGGATGTGACCTGCACGGTGAGGATGATGTTAGCCGTGTTGCCGGCACAGCTTTGATCGGTGGCCGTCAGGGTAAAGGTATAATTGGCAGGGGGCGTTGAGCTGTCTTTCCTGATGACGCAGGTGTCGCTCCCCGTGGAGACCACGGTGAAGCCTGTGGCCCCACCCGTGGTGAGTTGCCAGTTGATGTCTCCCAGATGCCCGCCATTGGCCTTGAAGGTCTCCTGCTGGGTCGGGCTGTCCCAGATGATGTTCGTCGTCTGGTCCCCACTGGTTCGGGCTACGGACAAGTTGGCGCCCACGTCGATATCGAATGACTTGGTATCTGTTTTGGGGCCCCCGTCTGCCGGCAGGGTGGCATCTGTGACCAGGACTGCGATGGTGTAGGTGCCGGGGCACTGGCCCAGAGAGCCGGAGAGCCGTCCCGTATAGGTATTTAAGAAAAAGTCACTGAAACCGCCGTCATTGGTGAGAGTCCATTCGTAAGGCGTAGTGCCCCCAGTGGCCTGGAGGGTGACTGAATAGTCGCTGTTGATGGTCCCAGAAGGGATCGAGGAGGTGGTGATGGTTACATCTGTTCCGCCGGCGCCGCATCCATCAATGCCGTAACAATCCTGGTCGTCGCAGTCGACGTGGTCGTCGCCGTCGTCATCGATCCCATTGGTGCAACCGTTGGGATAGGTGTTTTCCCCGCCAGAGCCGCCGGGGGGCGTACCGCCCGAGCAATTCTTCTGATTCAACTCGTTGAGGGAAAAGGCCCGCATCAGATCATCATACTGGCTGGACGTGGGCGTGCCGTGAAATTCAATCCTGGCGGGATCGTCGAACTGGAGGTCACCGCCTTCATTCAGCCCATCCAGAAAACCGTCAAGGCCGTCTTCATCCAGATCCTTTGGCCCCCCGCTGACAAGGATATAGGCCTGATTGGTGATTTGTGCCGTACCCTGGTCGGTGGTGTGGATCTTCCCTGAATCGTTATAAATCGTGATGCCGCTGAGGGTTGTGCAGAAATCACTACTGGTTGTCGTGGTCAAGGTGTCATAGACGCCGTATTTGATGGTGTTTCCCCAGACATCGGTGCCGGAACCAAGACCCAACGTGTGGAAGGGCAGGTTGCCGACATAGACGCCCGTGTCTTCATCACCATCGGTGCCGCTATCGGCCCAGGGCAATCGATGATTGGCGAGGCTGTAGCCTTGCAGGGCATAGTCGACCTTTTCCAGGATCGCCTGGGCCTTTTTGATCTTGGCGGACCGGATCAGGGAGGGCAATACAGAGGCCACAATAGAGACGACAATGCCCACAATGACCAGGACGATGGCCATCTCAATGAGAGTAAAGCCCCGGCTGTGCTTCACTTTTCTCAAATCGAAACTCCTTTGTTGGTTGCCTTTTCGAGCCCTTAGGGGCGGGGTGTCTGTGTCTGGTTTGTTCGTGCAAATCTTGTGCCTTCAGGTGGGGAATAGGGGTCAGGTCTCAACATTCAACATCAAGTGTTGAATGTTGAGACCTGACCCCTTATTTGGACGTGGACGTTCTCCGGGTCTCCGGAGGCATCAATGACCCGAAAGCGTTCGGGCTCAAGGGCGGCCAGGGTCAAATAGCCCTTCCTTACCTTGTCGTGAAAGGCGAGGGCTTCTTTTTCAAAGCGATCCTCGGCAGCACCGTCGACCTGGCCCTTGATACGTTGCCAGGCCCGCTTGAGACCCAGCTCAACCGGCAGGTCCAGAAGAATCGTAAGATCGGGCTTGAGCCGGCCGACCACCATGCGATGCACTTGCTCAATGACCTTCAGGTCATAGCGCCTGGCATATCCCTGATACACGGTGGTGGCGTCGAAGAATCGGTCTGAGACCACTATCTTGTTGGCTGCCAGGGCCGGCTCGATGACCTCGCGCACGTGCTGGGCGCGGTCCGCCTCATAGAGGAGCAGCTCTGTGATGGGAAGCATGGCGGTGTGGTTGGAGTCCAGGAGGATGGCCCGGATCTTTTCCCCGATCCGGGTGGCGCCGGGCTCACGTGTGGCAACGCAGTCATAGCCCTTTGCCTGCAGCACGGCGACAAGAAGCTTTATCTGGGTGGTTTTGCCGGAACCCTCAATGCCTTCAAAGGTAATGAACATGGACCATTTTCAATGCGACGTTTATTGTCCTCGACCAATCAAAAGGGGTTCTTCTCCCGATTGGTTGGTACTAAGGGTTCGAGGATTCAAGGATTCAAGGGGTCGAGTGCTTTTCTTTCCAATGATTTAATGAGTCCTTTAAGCATCCTCTCAACCTCACCTATTCCCTCCTGTAGGATCTCTAATTTACCAGTCTCAATATAACCCAAGTCCCCAGATAGTAATACCTGGGTTTCCATCTCACAATTTGAGCCATAAGCTATATATAAGAACCGAATATATTCTGGGGTTGTTTTTCTTCCATATCCTTCTGCTATGTTACTAGGGACAGAGACTGCGGCCCTCCTTATTTGCGATGTCAGGCCGTATCTTTCTTCATTAGGGAATCTTTTCGTTATTTTATAGATTTCTAAACACAGCTGATATGACCTTTGCCAAACTTTTAATTCTTTATAACTCTTAAGCATTTCACTCGAATCCCTGACCCCTTGGCCCCTCGAATCCTTATGATCTTCAAACGGTAACCACTTGCTGTGCAGATTAGTCTGTCCCAGTTATCGGAAAACGTCAAGGACGTCTTGGCCCTTTTATCCCTGGTGGCAGGGTCGCGCCACACCTTTGCGGCTTCTTTCCATGTCTGCCGGTGATGACGATACTCAAAGTTGGCAACTCTTTTCTCAATTGCTAACCAGAGTTACCCAATATTCCAGAGGTCCGTTTTGTCGCATAGCGTGCTAACTATTTGAATCTTCCGCAAAAACATGGCATCGCCCAACTTGGCACGGTGTTTGATCATGGCTTAGTGTATCTGCATAGGAACCGATGTCTCGGGGGTGAAAGAAGGAAAGGAGGAGAATGAAGCGGTTTCTGGGGGTCTCGTGCGCGATCATGCTCATCGTGGTGGGCATGGCAGTCACCGTGGTGGCTCAGCAAATGGTGCCGTTTCCTGAACCCTCCACCATGGTCCTGATCGGTGTGAGCCTGATCGTGCTGGTGGCGCTAAGGCACAGGACAGCTCACCGCAAAGACGATGAAACCGCGGACTCGCGCTGACACACATAGACTAATGGCTCCGCGACCTGCGGGGCCATTAACCGTCAATGCCCTTCGGGCATAATGAAACTAATTGAAAGATGCTATCGTTGATATGAAAGACATCAAGCCCATTCGGCCGAAGGCGGCGAAGGATGCGCTCATGCTCATGCGTAGCAAGATCGTCGGATACTTTCTCGAGCTGGTGGCGGTGGTTTTTTTTATGGCCGCAGCCGCCTATTATGGTGATTACAGCCATGATCAGATGCTGGGCGCCTTGCTCACGGCTTGTGTGGGGTTCGTGCTTCTGGTCTTGGGTGTCAGGGAGGCAAGGGCCGATCATTCCAGCGGCAAGCCCAAGAATTCCTGGTAAGGGGGAGGGGGCGGTTTTCTTAACCCTTGCTCCACTTTCTTGGTCTTTTCTACGGCCTCTTCATCCAGGCGCTTCCGCTCGGTTTCCAACACATAAGGCGTAATCAGCACCACTAGTTCGTCCTTTCCAATGCTTCGAGAAGTGCTTCCGAACGCCCGGCCCAAACCGGGAATACTGCCCAGGCAAGGGACCATTTCTCTGGTCTTCGTTTTCTGATCCTGGATCAAACCGGCAATAAAGACCGTCTCCCCGGTCTTGGCCATGAGCCATGTGGACACCGTCGTGGCCTTCACCGTGGGGATCCCGCTGGCAGCGTCAATCGTCACCGAATTGATGCTCGGCTTCACATGAAGGAGCACATTGCCTTTGCTCCCGATGTATGGGGTGATATCCAGGATGGTTCCCGTGTCCAGGAATTGCACGCTTTCGGTGGCCAGGCCCGTACCGGTTACGGTGGTGACTTTGTAGCCCTGTTGTCCGCCCACTTGCACTTTCGCCTGTTTGCCGTGAATGGCCAGGATCTTGGGGGCAGAAAGGGTGTTCACCTTGGTCTTGGCCTGCAGGGCATCCAGGGCAACTGCGAACTCATGCCTCGTCCCGGCACCGGTGATCATGTTGGCAAAAACACCCGTTCCCGTGCCGGGCACTGGGGAGATCCCCTCGGCCGTGGGCGGCACTGCCGTGCTGAAGCCCCCTGTCCCGATCCTCAGGTCGCCGAGTATCTTGTCCCAGTTCACACCCAGAGACATCTCATCCGTGAGGCGGATCTGTAGAATCTTGGCCTCGATCATCACCTGCCTCGGCTTCCGGTCCCAAAAACGGATGATGGTTTCAATCTTTTTGATGTTTTCAGGGGTATCCTGGACAATAATGGTCTTTGATGGCTCATGTACCTGGATGACACGCTTTCCGGGGATGGCATCCAGCACTTCCTGGACCTTGTCGACCTCGGCATATTTCAGCTCAAAGATGCGCATCTGGAGCCTGTCCGCCTGTGGATCTGCTTCTTCTTTGGGTTTGTAGATGACGTGCATGGTTCCCTCTTTCATGTAGGCAAAACCACCGGACAGGGCGATCGCGTGAAGGGCTTCATCCAGGGTCACCCGGTAAAGATGCAAGGAGACCATGCCGGAGACGTCTTGGGCCATCACGATGTTGATCTCCCGCTTGATCGCCAGCGCCGAGAGGAGCTCTCGAATGTCCACCTGATGGAAATTGAGGCTGATCAGGCCATCAACGGCAATTTGCTCAACCACCTTGGAGCTTTTCTTAACAGGTTTGGGCGCGGACGCTTTGGCTCGTGTGGTTTTTCCCTCCGGCTTGTTTTCCTTGACTGTCGCTGCGTCCGGGGCCTTTTCCACGACCAGGGCGAGGGGCTGCAAGGCCTGCTTGTCGGGCGCAGGCGCTGCCTGGCTGCGACCGGTTGCCATGTCTTGAGGTGAGGGGGCCAAGGGCTCCTTTTTCTCATAGAGGTTGAGGACCAAGCGGTCCGGGTGTCTCATACGAAAATGGCTCATCTTCAGGAAATTTTCAGGAAGGCCCACCCGGACATTCAGGTCGCTGCCGTCCTTTTTCAGCATGACCCAGGAGTCGAAGCTCTTGTATTGACGAAACGGGATGAGTCTTGTGGTGACGTTTTGCAGCCTGAAGAGAACTTCCTTTCCCTGAACCCTCGGTTTTTCAGACAGGACCCCGCTTCCGAACTGAAACACAATGGACACATAGCCCGGATGGCGCCCGCCGCGGATGGTTTCCAGAGTGACGGGGAAGGCGGAAAAGACGTCGCCTGGGAGGGCGGCCCCCGTGACCATCCCTGCCAGCACGAACACGATCAAGGCACAAGCGGCCTTGTGGATGCACTGCCCCATAACTGCCCGTTTATAACACTAGATATAGCGCTGTCAAGGTAAAAGCACTACAACATGAGGGATGGCTCTGGGGTTGGGATGGAGACGGTTTCTACGCGCAGGGGAGGGGGTCCCACACACGAAAGGTTCGCCCATCAGATGGCGTCATGGATCTTCAAGACCTTCAAAACCATTTGATGGGTGTCAGCAATCAAGACCACCTCATTCTTGGCGATCCTCACGACCTGGTATTCGGCAATCCAATCACCGGTATGGACAAACTGATCATTGATCACCGCAATGGGTTGCTCTCCTCCCACAATAGTCCCTTTGAGGTTCAGGGCCACGGTCGGCTTTGAGGGCCTTTGCTTCGGTTGTTGAATATCCTTTTTCGGTGGAGGGGTGTTCAACGGCTTGAAAATATCCCTGGCAATGGCAAGCTTTGACTCAGGGGCTGACATTTCGGGCTGTTTGGCCGTTTGCACGTTGGGTAACCGGACCTGGGGCACCACCAGTCGAGCGACGCGAGCCTTGTATCGTGCGGGAACGGCCGCATGGGTGGTCTTCTTGTGGAAGAAACGAAAATAGACCACCACGATCAGCACCATGGACAGCACAACAATAAGATAGATTTTGACGCGTTCTGGTTTTTTTTCAGACATGCAGCGCTACCTTCCTACGTGTATCCAAATCTCTACCTCTCAAAAATGCTCGTTGTGAGGTCAAACCGGCATTCCCCTCCCTCGTTGACGCTGGTCAGGATGGTGTCTTCCACATCCACTAGGCGGCTCATGGTTTCAAGGTCACTGATGAGCTGGTAGATGTTCACAAAAGAGCCCCTGGATATGAGGCGAATGGGGATTCTGGTAAAGCGTTTCTGTTCCACCACGGGCAGGGGCTCAAAGCTTTCCAGGACGATGTGTCTTTCTTTCATCAGCGCGTCCAGCTGCTTCAGGAACTTGCCGATCTTTGCGGTGTCCGGGATGCGTTCGTCCAGGGCCTTGATCTGCTTTTTCGTTTCATCAATCGCCGCGTTGAGCCGCTGCAGGTTGGTCTCGGCCAAGGCCAGGTCCTGTATGCTCTTGGACAGCAAATCATTTTGCTCCCGGATCTCCCGGAGTTGCCTCACGCCGCCACTTACCACCCAGTACCCGCTCGCCAGGGAGACAACAACCACCATGATGAGGCAGATTCGATCCAGCATTTTGATGTCAAGATGCATAGGGAGCCCCGTTTCTACAGGCTATTGCCCAAATCCCTTTTCGCTTGTTCTGAAACGTTTTTTGATAAATCTAAAGCTCACTCCAGGCGATGTCAAAACTCGCCTTCCCGGCTCAAACAGTTGACATCGCCGGTCTTCCGCTTCGCCAAGATTGATGGACTCGTAAAAAGTATTTTCCGAACGACATTGAGCATTTTGGGGGAAAGGCACTTCAGATGTTTAGCGTTAAAAAATGCTAACTGTCTGAGGGCGTTAGCCCGAGTTTTAGCATTTTAGCTGAACATCTTAAGGGCCCCCAAAATGTTCACGGAGTGAGTAAAATCGACTTTTTACGAAACCATCAAGATTTATAAACAAAAAAACGTTTCAATGAACCGCTTAAAGGCATTCCTGTTTGGGCAACATCCCGTCTAAACATGACAGTCGATCTGGAACTGAACCAGGGTCAAAGGGACGGCCGTCTTCTCCTTGGAACGTCTTTCTTTGGTTTCCTTGGCGAAATTCAATGCCACGGCCTGGAACATGGGCTCGCCGGCCAGCTGGTTCAGGAAGTCCCCCAGGTCCTTGTTGGACTGGGAGAATCCTGCCAATTTCACATTGGCCCTGCCGGCCACCTCCTTGTCGGCCTCGACGGCCAACAGGGTGAGCCAGGTATGCTCGTTCATGATTTCTGCCAACCTTTGGAGGACCTGAGAATAAGGCCGGTTCTGGGTCATGTGGCCCATGGCGCCCTGCTCCTCCGTCAAATTCTGCAATTGTTGTTGGATCTGCCTGATCTCCTCGATTTTAGCGCCAAGTTGCCGGTGTTGTTCTTTGAGCTTCATGAGGTCGCGCTTCTTGGCTGCGATCGCGTGCGCCTGGTACCCATAGATAGCGAATACAAGGGCCAGCGCAATGGCAAGGCATCCGCTCCAGAAGCAGACATGACGTACCAAGTGCTGCCGGTACACGATTTCGGGAGGAATGAGATCAATCTCTCTTATGGCCATAGCACCTGTCTCATGGCCAGGCCGAGCGCCAGGCTGAAGGGGCCCCCCTCGGACGGGTCGGTCAGCATGCCGTCCTCAGGCAGCGCCATGTTCGTCACTGGATTAACGAGTTTGATTGGGATGTTCAGTGTGCTTTCCAGGTAACGATCCAGATCCCGGATAAAATTTGCATGCCCGTAAACGTAGCCTTCTTGAATGACGGCGTCCGGCTCCTCCGACATCATGTAGCCGATCACATTGTGAAACTCATAGATCAATGCCTCAAGGTATGGCGTGATGATTTGACGGACCGCCCGCAGTACACTCTCCTGCATCGTGTCCTCATCCGTCAGGCCCTTGCCTTCATCAGGAAGCTTGCGACCCCTGCGCAGAAAACCGCATGCCATGAGCAGGCCCCTGGATTGAGCCCTGGATAGCTCAAGGTTTTTTTCAAGCTTGACGAGAAGCGTCTCGATGCCCCAGGCAACGGTGCGGTGGACAATCATGCGGTCTTTGGTGGCCACAGCCAGCAGCGTTCGTGTGAATCCCACGTGGCATAACATGGTGGGCGTTTCATTGACCTCGTGAAGATAACCATGCAGCCGCATCAAGGAAGAAATGTCGGCATCCACGGCCTCCACGCTAAGCCCGGCCTGCTTCAACGTGAGAAGGAATTGCCGGACCTGTTCGGTGCGGGCCGCGATAATGGTTGCCTTGTGCTTGTCTGCCTTGCCTGAAGCCACGGAGGCGATGGAGGGATAATCAAGGGTGGCTTCCTCGATGGGAAAGGGAAGATGCTTTGCCGATTCGGCAACAATGGCCTCTTCCAGGGTGCCGCCCTCGTCAACCCGAACACTCACGGGGAACGTGTAGAGGTAGGGTGACGGCAGGTGCACCACCGCCCGCTTGCCCCGGAAACCCGTGTTCTTTACCATCCCCTTCAGTTGAGAGGCAAGGCCGTTGCCTCCTTCCAGGGCCTTCTCGGCCCAGCCCTCCCCTTGTCGGTGGGCCAAGGCCCGAACGGCTAGGCCGCCCCCGGATTCTTTGAGCTGGACCGCATAGATATTCTGACTGTGGATGTCAATCCCGATCGGATAAGTAGGTCTCAGGTTCAGCATATGACGTCTTGAACCCCTTCATGCCCTTATAAATGGTCTGCAACGCGCCAAATAATTGACGGCTTCTAAAAAGTCCATCTGCGGCGTTGCGCTTCATCTTTCGTCGCTGCGACGTACCGTAAGTACGCCTCACTCCTCAAGGTTTGCGCGCCTTGCATCTGGAGCATTTTACTTTGCCGTCCGCCTGATGACTTTTTACGAAACCATCATAATTGACAGGCTCCAAAAAGTTTTTCTTTGAGTGCCTATTTGAGCGCAAAAGGCCCTTCAATCCTTGGTAGTGCAACAGCAATATCCATACCACCAAGGGAAGAAGGAGGCTTTATAATGAGGGTCAAGGTCCGGCAAGGGCCGGTGGGCTCAATGAAGGGCCCTTTGAGAGAAATCGATCCATAGGGCATCAGGGGTTAGTAGGGTATTTCTGGCACCGGCTGCAGGGTCAGCATACGGATGCGGTCATTTTCCGTGTCACTGATAAAGATCTTTCTTCCCCCCCGGATAGCCGCCATGACAATACCAGCAGGCGCATTGAGTTCAGCCGTGACGGCCGGCAGGTCGTCTCCGTTATAGCCGTTATTCCCGTCTCCGGCTGATGTGTGGATGGTGCCGTCGTGGGCGCATACCATTCGGATCACATGATTCGCCGTATCCGCGATAAAGATATTTCCCGCGGCATCCACAAAAACGTCTTCTGGTTTGTTGAGCAAGGCGGCGGTAGCGGCCCCCCCGTCGCCGGTATAGCCGCTGTTCTCAGGCGTGCCGGCTACGGTGGTAATGACAAGTGAGGAAGCATCCACCCTTCGGATGCAGTGGTTTTCCGTATCAGCGATAAAGATGTTTAAAGCTTCATCCATAAACACGCCGCCAGGCTTATTGAGTTCGGCGTTGGTGGCCAGGCCGCCATCTCCGCTGTAACCGTTGCTGCCAGTCGTTCCTGCGATGATGTACATCCATCCTGTTCCATCTACTTCCATAATGCGGTGGTTTTTTGTATCAGCAATATCAAGGAGAAATGTGCTTGCCGAAACACCGCCAGGCGTGTCAAGCTCCAGTGCCGTGGCCCAGCCGGCGTCTCCGTTATTCCCGTGTGAACCGGTACCCGCATAGGTGGTAATCATGCCTGTTGCAGCATCTACCTTTCGGATGCGGTGATTGCTCGTGTCAGCGATGTAGAAATTTCCTGATGGGGCCACACAAACGCCTCCCGGCTTGTTGAGCTTAGCGCTGGTGGCCGGAATCCCATCTCCGTCGTAGCCGCCGGAGCCTGTTCCGGCCACGGTGGTGATCCAGCCTGAGGTGTCCAGCTTTCGGACGCGCTGATTGTCCGTGTCGGCAATGTAGACGTTGCCCGTTGCATCCATGGCCAGTTGTCTGGGGTGATTCAATGCAGGCGCCCCTGTCCCGGTAATGGTGGAGATGATATCCCCCAGGTCCACCTCACGGATGCAGGAGTTCATCGTATCAGCGATCACCATTTCTCCCGCGCCATTGAGACAGACCCCCCTGGGACTATCGAGTTCAGCATTGGTAGCCAGCCCTCCGTCACCTGAGTAACCAGCCGTTCCTGTGCCTGCTAAGGTATCGATATCCCCTGTAGCACCATCCACCACTCTTATGCGGTGATTTTCTGTGTCCGCGATAAAGACGTTTCCCGCGGCGTCCACAAAAACGCCGCGAGGTTTATTCAGCTCCGCATTGGTAGCTGGAGCGCCGTCTCCGCTGTAACCGCAGTGGGCACTCATGTTTCCAGCCACTCGCGAGATGTTGCCGGTTGAGACATCCACCTTTCGAATCGAGCAATTCTCGGTGTCGGCGATATAGATATCGCCAGAGGTGTCTACAAAGACCCCCCGTGGCTTGTTCAGCTTGGCGTTAGTGGCCGGGCCTCCATCGCCGGTTTTGCCTGAGCTGCCAGTGCCTGCGACGGTAGTGATGTTACCGGTTACGCCATCCACCTTTCTGATGCAGTGGTTATCGGTATCGGCAATAAAGATGCTTCCCGACGAATCTACAAACACCCCGTTCGGCTTCTTCAGCTTTGCGTTGATAGCCAGGCCCCCATCGCCGTCGTAGCCTCCCGAGCCGGTGCCGGCCACGGTGCTGATGTTGCCTGATAGACTTACCTTTCTGATACGATGATTCTCCGTATCCCCAATGTAGATGTTTCCCCACCCGTCCACGCAGACACCTTCTGGTTTATTGAGCTGGGCGCTGGTGGCCGGTCCTCCATCGCCGCTGGACCCGCTGGTGCCGTTTCCAGCCACCCTGGTCAAGGCGCCCGTGTTGCCATTCAGCTTCCAAACTGAGTGGTTGAGAGGGTCAGCGAAGTAGATATGGTCCAGACTATCGCAACAGACTTGACTGGGTTGGATGACCAGGAACGGGGTTTCGATGGAATGGATGTAATAGCGGAAGGATGCCCCCATGGCCTTACTCGCGCCAGGGGCTGAGGCTGCTATGGTCACGGCATCCGTGTAGCCGGCCACAGTGGAACTCTCTACCGTTCGTATGTAATCAATGCCATGGAAGGTAAATGTGTCGTTTACCCGCCAGCACGGATCCTGGGTCAACTGCCATACCGCCTCTTCGATGGCGGCTTCCTGACCAAAAGCAGTCTGGACGGCCTCGGTATCGTTGGCGGCCATCCTGGCCTGTAAACCGGCTCGCCGGTTCAGGGCCACGGCGGTCACGGCCACGAGCACCATCATGAACAGCATGCCCAGAAGAATGAAGCCCTTTTCTTTCATATCATCAATGGTTTCGTAAAAAGTCGATTTTGCTCTCTCCGTGAACATTTTGGGGGCCCTTAAGATGTTCAGCTAAAATGCTAAGACTCTCCGCCTCCGGCGGATCAAACAGTTAGCATTTTTTAACGCTAAACATCTGAAGTGCCTTTCTCCCAAAATGCTCAATGTCGCTCGCAAAACACTTCTTACGAGTCTGTGATCATTGTCAGTTAATCAGTCTGGCCTTCACCCGCGATGTCAGGCTCACCTCGCTCTTGCCGTGGCCCAGGGTGAGCGTGATCTCCACCAGGTTCCTCGCCAAACGGTTGCAGTGAAAGGCAGTCACATGCTCGCACAAGACTTCCTTGCTCATGGCATCAGCGAGTGCCGCTGTGCTGTAGTCCGGCATCTCTTCCCGGAGCCTCCAGTTGGCGGCGATCGATTTGTCCACGTCAAAGGTGATCCAGTCGGAGGGGTCCGCGCCCCCTTCGTTGACCAGCCCGTCCCCGTCGTTGTCCGCGTCCAGGAGCCCATCACCATCCTCGTCATAGGCATGGCTGGTGTTGTTGTGGGTATCGAGAACCCGATCGCTTACGATCAGGACTTCTCCATCGCCCACATCCTCGGGCGCTTGAATCGCATCGGTTTCTTTTGCGAACATGACCATGCGGCCCATGGCATACCGGGCCTCGGCCAGGAGTTCCTGTTTGGATCTGGTATCGTCATAGGTCGATGTAGCCGTGCTCATCACCTGGTGGAGGCCAACGACGATCATGCCGAGGATGGCCATGCTGATGAGAAGCTCAAGGAGGGTCACGCCGTTTTGATCATGGGTCATGGTTCGTCACGACTCCGTCTTGAGGGTGACGAGGCTCACCTGGTCCGCGGCCACGGTGATCTCGAGCATGCCCCCCAGGCCCCCGCTCACATCGGCGATGGCCACGGTGGGGGTATAGCTGCTGCCATGAAAAGAAAAGGTTTCCTTGACGGCCTCGGCAGCCGAGCCGAAGAGCGCGGCGAGGTCCACGGGATTGCCCTGATGGTTGTTGAGGGTAGCGAAATCAAGGGTCGCCACACGATTCAGGGTGCCCCTGGCCTGGTTCGTAAAAACCCCCACCTCGTCCTCCACGGCCGTGGAAAAGATGGCGGGCCCATAGGCGCCCACCATGGGGACAATGGCGATGGCGAGCAGAAGCACTGCGATGATGATCTCTACCAGCGTGAAGCCCTTGTTATTGGACATCGATCCGCCCTGTGGTGCCGTTCACGGTGATGGTTCTTTGGACGCCGCTGTCGCCCAAGACAAAGGTGCTGTCCGAAGAAGACGAATGGCCGTCGGGATAGAAACAGACCGTGTTACCGGCCGGTGCGGAGATGATCCCCACGCCATTATAGGTATCCATCGTGTCATAGTCTATGATATACCATGTTTTGTCCAAGGGGTTGAGGACCACGCCAAAGGCCTCCACGGGTGGCACGAAGTCGTGGTGCGGGCTGGCATCTGTCTTGTACTGATCGTCATAGACGCGGAACCAGTCGCCGGCCACATTAGCTCTCAGGCCGAAAGGCCTCTGATATTTGACTGCCAAGTTGCGGGCATACTGAAGTGCGGACACGAGCTCGCCAGAGGCCGCGTTGAGCCGTCTAGCCCCCATCATGGAATGGAATTGAGGCACGGCCACGGTCCCCAGGATGCCGAGGATCACCATGACCATAACAAGATCAAGGAGGGAAAAACCGAGTTGAGGATAGAGGATGGTAGGCCTGGAACCTGTCAGATCGATTGAATCGTCATTACTCTGTATCGTGGGCACCATCGTCTGCCATGAGGACGCCTGTCAGGCTATAGAACTTCCAGGCCGTTGACCCGTCTGAGGCCTTTACGGTAATATCTGTCTCGGTTCTATCCAAATGCACCGTGTCGAGGTTGTTGTACGGGTTTTCAGGCAATGCCCCGCCCTTGATGTAAGGACCAAAAGGGAAGTTGGTACGATCTACGTCGTCGGACACGACACCGCTTGCATTGGTATACCGGGTAAGTTGCTGCACGAAGGCCGTGGCCGCGGCAGCATCGTCTGCGGGCGCACCTCCGGTGATACTTAAGGCGCCGGGATACGTCGAGTTGTGCTGCGCATAGTAGATCTCGACCGCATTGCGCATGGACGTCAGGTCGGTCTGCAGGGTGCTGAGCTGGGCGTCGCCGGTGGTCACGGCGATCTGCGGGATGATGACCGCAGCCAGAATCCCCATGATGATCACCACAATGATCATCTCGATCAACGTAAAACCTTTTTGGTTAAGCAAAAACCGTTTCATCAGTCTCCCTCCCGGGGATTTTGTGACATCGGGCCGAAACCGGCCGACCATGTTAATCATCTTATCGGACAAAATGAGTGACACTTTAAGCCATTACCAAAGGTTGCCGTCAAGTTCTTCCATGCCGGACCTGTCGGTTTCCCGGGGTCCAACGTTCAGGAGTCAGTGCAAGGCCTGTGCCAGCTTGAACAAGGGCAGAATGACGGAGGAGACGATCAGCCCCACCACCGCACCCATCACGATGAGCCCCAGGGGTTCGATCATGGAGGAAAGCGTTTTCATCTCCTGATCCACTTCTTGATCATAGAACTCGGCCAACCGCAACATGACAGGCGGCAGCCTGCCGGCCTCCTCGCCCGTGGCCACCATTTGTTTGACCGATTCCATCATGTAAGGATAGCTCGCAAAGGGCTGAGAGAACTTTCCTCCCTGCTCCACATGAGACATGATCTCGGTGACAAAACGGGAGAAATACCGATTCTTGATCGTGGCCCGGGTCACGTCCAGGGCTTCGAGCAGGGCGACCTGGCTGGCCATGAGGTGTCCAAGGGTTCGGAGCATCTGACAGGTATAAATCTTGTTGAACAGACCGCTCAGCACAGGAGCGCTCACGCATAAGCGGTCGATGAGGGCCCGGCCCGGCGCACTGTCCTTCCACCACAGGAACCCCGCGACGAGTCCGGCAGCACCCAGAACATAGGCCCACCAGTATCCCTGCAGGGAGGCACTCAGGGCCATGAGGGACCGGGTCGTCAACGGCAAGATGTGCTCCTTGCCTTCAAAAAACTGGGTAAACTTGGGCAGCACGCCCACCAGGACAAAGACCACCACGAGGACGCCAAGCACACACAGGATCGCGGGATAGGTGAGGGCTGATCGGACCTGAGCAATCAGGGCCTGGCGCTTTTCCTGCATTTCCACGATTCGATCCACGATGTCCTTCAAGAAACCGCCGGTCTCCCCGGCCTTGATCATGCTCACATAGACCTGGTCGAACACACGAGGATGTCGTTTCATGGCGTCAGAAAGCTGACGGCCTTCTTCGATATCGCCGAGCATGGCCCGGATCACTTCTTTAAAGGTGGGAT
>Ga0307445_10000069_pt1 | contig 42750 bp, 27 predicted proteins | sample SalMarSW160330MG_FD_202147 | JGI IMG/M metagenome (GOLD analysis project Ga0307445, IMG submission 202147) | Salt marsh sediment microbial communities from the Plum Island Ecosystem LTER, Massachusetts, United States - SW1603-30 | ecosystem: Environmental > Aquatic > Marine > Intertidal zone >... | reverse complement strand
AGACGTATAATGAGTCCCATGTTCCGGATTGGTTTTGGATACGACGCCCACGGCCTGGTTAAGGGCAGGAGACTGGTCCTGGGTGGTGTGGAGATCCACAATCCCAGGGGACTGGCCGGCCATTCTGACGCAGACGTAGTTGTCCACGCTATTATGGACGCCATACTCGGTGCATTGGGCTTGGGTGATATCGGCATACTGTTTCCGGACACCGATCCGGCATATAAGGGCGCGAGCAGTATTTCCCTGCTGGGTCAAGTGCGTGAGCGAATGCACGCGAAAGGTTTTCGGGTCAATAATATCGATGCTACCATCGTGGCAGAGGGACCCCGTTTATCTTCTCACTTCACAACGATGCGGGAGAGAATTGCCGGGGCGCTGGACGCTGATCCCGGGCAGGTAAATATCAAGGCGACCACCACGGAGGGAATGGGATTTTGCGGGAAGGAAGAAGGCATGGAGGCCTTTGCCGTCGTCAGTCTCATAGGGGAAACGTAACGGAAGGGAAGAAAAGTCCTTCTCCCCTCTTGTCGAGCATGTAGCTGGGGCCGAGGAAAGAAGGAGACAAAGCTTGGTGTTGAGAATCTACGATACTGCCACGAGGAAGAAGGAAGACTTTCATCCTTTGCGGGACAAAAAGGTGGGACTGTATGTATGCGGGGTCACGGTTTATGATCTTTGCCATATCGGTCATGCCCGGTCGGCCATTGTGTTTGATGTTCTGGTACGCTACCTTCGGGCCAGGGGTTTCCAGGTAACCTATGTCCGAAATTTCACGGATGTGGACGACAAGATTATCCTGCAGGCCAACCAGACAGGCAGATCCACTGACGAGATCGCCCAAGAATATATTACCGCTTTTTACGAGGATATGGAAAGAATTGGGGTCCTGAACGCGGATAAAGAACCCAGGGCCACGGAACATATCGACGGCATGATCGAGATGATCGCTGCGTTGATTGAGAAGGGTGTGGCGTATGTGGCGGGAAAGAACGTGTTTTTCGCCGTGGAAAAATACGAGGGGTATGGGGAGCTTTCAGGGCGCAAACTGGAGGACATGCAGGCGGGAAGTCGTATTGCCGTTGATGAGAAAAAACGTCACCCCATGGATTTTGTGCTCTGGAAAGAGGCCAAGCCGGGTGAGCCAAAGTGGTCGAGCCCATGGGGAGAGGGACGTCCGGGATGGCACTTAGAATGTTCCGTCATGAGCAACCATTTCCTGGGACCCACCTTTGATATTCATGGAGGTGGAAAAGACCTGCTTTTCCCCCATCACGAGAATGAACGGGCCCAATCCATCTGTGCAAACGGCGGACAGTTTGCGAGGTACTGGGTGCATAACGGGTTCGTGACCGTGGAATCAGAGAAGATGTCAAAATCTCTGGGAAATTTTCTTACCATCCGAGACGCCCTTGCCCAATATCACCCGGAGGTTCTGCGATTGTTTCTGCTGTCAAAGCACTACCGCAGCCCCATCGATTTTTCAGAGAGCGCGGTACATGCGCTCCAGACAGGGTTGGTGCGGGTTTACCGCGCCCTGAAGAAGTTGGAAGAACTGCTGGGACCATTCAAAACGGATGAAGATTTTAAGAAAAATGCATTTTCCGGGGACCCACAGGAACCATTTCTTGTGGAGTTCGTGCGGGTGATGGATGACGATCTCAATACGGCGGGGGCGGTGGGTCTTCTTTTTGAAAAAGTACGTGGCCTCAACAGGATCATGGAAGGATTGGGAGGTGGTCTGGATGAGGCCATGCGGACAAGACTCCTTCATGAGCGGAACCAGTTGTATGCGGCGGGGGCTGTCCTGGGCCTTCTTCGGGCGGAACCGGATGTCTTTTTTGCCCAGATTTCAGACGCGGTCTGGAGATTAGACCCTGGAGAAATCCAGAAAATGGTGGATGAAAGATCGGAAGCAAGGGCGAAAAAGGACTGGGCCCGTGCAGACGTCATCCGAAATAGCCTGAAAGAGCAGGGAATCGTCATTGAAGATGGCCCCCAGGGAACCACCTGGAGATGGGATGTTTGACCTTAAAACCGATTTGACTCCCTGTGGTGATCAGCCGGATGCCATAGAAGCCCTTTCAGAAGGCGTTCTGAAAGGGCTTTCTCATCAGGTGCTCCTGGGAGTCACGGGCTCCGGAAAAACCTTTACCATGGCCCAGGTCATTGCCCGGGTCCAGAAGCCAGCCCTGATCATTGCGCCGAATAAGACCCTTGCAGCCCAGCTTTACGGGGAGTTGAAGGGCCTCTTTCCAGACAACGCCGTCGAGTATTTTGTCAGCTACTACGATTATTACCAGCCTGAAGCCTATATTCCGCAGACAGATACCTATATCCAGAAAGACGCCCACATCAATGAGCAGATTGACAAAATGCGGCATGCTGCTACGCGATCGCTTCTGGATCGTGAAGACGTGATCATCGTCGCGAGCGTTTCCTGTATTTACGGCCTGGGATCGCCCGAGGTCTATCACAACATGCTCCTGTACGTGGAGAAAGAGAGCCCGTTATCCCGGGAAGACGCTATCCGGAAGTTGGTGGAGATCCACTACGAACGAGGCGACTATGATTTTTACCGGGGCCGGTTCCGGGCGCGGGGTGATGTCCTGGATATCTACCCAGTACACGAAGAGGACCGTGCTTTGCGGATCTGCTTTTTTGGGGACACCGTGGAGGCCATACAGGAGATTGATCCCCTGACCGCGAAAGTCCTTGGAAACCTGAACCGCGTGACCGTCTACCCTGCAAGCCACTATGTGACGAGCGTGGAGATTCGTGAGAGAGCGATCAGGCAGATTCGGGAGGAGCTGGATGAGCGGATCAGGTCTTTTCGGGAAAACGAGATGTTTCTCGAGGCCCAACGCATAGAGGAAAGGACCCGCTTCGATCTGGAAATGATGATCGAGATGGGATACTGTCACGGGATTGAAAACTATTCACGGCATCTGACCGGGCGGAACTCCGGGGACCCTCCTCCCACCCTGCTGGATTATTTCCCGAAGGATTTTCTCGTAATGATCGATGAGAGCCATATCACGATCCCGCAGTTGCACGGCATGTACCGGGGTGACCGTTCCCGGAAAGAGACCCTTGTTGGACATGGCTTCCGTCTGCCTTCGGCCCTGGACAATCGGCCCCTGACGTTTGAGGAGTTCGAGAGCAGGGTGAAGCGGTCCATCTACGTGTCCGCCACGCCCGGCCCGTATGAACTGGAAATAGCCGAGCAGGTTGCCGAGCAGATCATCCGGCCCACCGGCCTCATTGATCCGGAGATCGAAGTCCGGCCGGCCTCGAACCAGGTAGACGACCTGATCGGCCTGATCCGAGATCGGATCGAGCGAGGGGAAAGGACGCTTGTAACCACGCTCACAAAGAATATGGCCGAGAGCCTCACCGAATACTATGTGGATCTGGGCCTCAATGTCCGCTATCTCCATTCTGATGTGAAGACCATCGAGCGGATGGAGATCATCCGGGATCTGCGCCTGGGGGCCTTTAACGTGCTGGTTGGAATCAACCTCCTGCGGGAGGGATTGGATCTGCCGGAGGTCTCCCTTGTTGCCATTCTTGACGCCGATAAGGAAGGGTTCCTGCGCTCGGAGAGATCCCTGATCCAGACGTGCGGCAGGGCCGCGAGAAATGTGAATGGAAAGGTCATCCTTTATGCGGACCACATTACTCCGTCTATGGAGCGTGCCATTGATGAAAGCAGCCGGCGACGGGAGATTCAAATGGAATACAACCGGGTAAACAATATCACCCCTGAGACCATCAGGAAAAATATCGATGACATCCTTGGATCTATCTATGAGGCGGACTACGTGAGCGTTCCTGCTATGGCCGAATCCGGGAAGGAATATATGACACCGGAAAGTATTGAAACATTGATTGACGAGTTGATGACCCGGATGAAACAAGCAGCCGAAAAACTTGAGTTTGAAGTGGCTGCCCGTATCCGGGATGAGATACGATCGCTTGAAAAAAGGGAAATGGAACTATCAGCCTTTTGACTTGACAATTTTCAGGGGGCCGGTATATAAAAAATAGTTACTTTATAGCTAAATAGTAGCCATGTATTAATGAATTTGGATCTGGTGAAGCGAGCGATTGTTCATCGTCTCTTTTACCTCTTTCCCGGGCATGTGTGCGGGACGTGATCACAGGAGGAAAACCCATGGATATCATCTCCGAAATCAGGGAAATCGTTGGTCCGGAAAATGTTTTTGACGAACGCGTGGAATGTCTCTGCTACTCCAGGGACATGTCCGTTCACCAGGGGATACCTGACGCGGTCATTTTTCCAAGGACTACTGAGCAGGTTTCCGCTATCATGAAACTCGCGCACCGTGACAAGGTCCCGGTAACAGCGCGGGGCACCGGAACAAGCGTCACCGGTGCGGTCCTCCCGGTAAAGGGCGGGCTGCTCCTGGACCTCCATCTCATGAACAATATCCTGGAAATCAACAAGAAGAACTCTTACGCACGGCTCGAGCCCGGTGTCGTGTGTATGCCGCTGAATGCACGGTTGGCAAAAGACGGCCTCATGTTTCCCCCGAATCCGGGTAGCGAGGCAATTGCAAGTATTGGAGGAATGGTATCAACCAATGCCAGCGGTCACCGGGCGGTTAAATACGGGACCACCCGGGATTATATCAAGGGCCTCAAGGTTGTGCTTGCCGATGGAACCATTATCGACACCGGAACCACGGCGCCAAAAACTTCCCTTGGCTACGATTTGACGCGCCTTTTTTGTACATCTGAAGGAACGTTAGGGATCATAACGGAAGTCATTGTAAAATTACAGGCAAGGCCGGAATATGCTGCCATGGCCCTTGCCATATTCCATGATCTCAACGCGGCAGGGGATGCGGTAACGGAGGTCACCACTTCGGGAATCCGACTGGCCGGTTGCGAGATTTTGGACAAGTTTAGCCTCAAGGTGGTGGAAGATGCCTTGGGAAAAGATGTGAGCAAGATCGAAGCCATGCTCATCATGGAGGCCGACGGTACCAAGGATGTGGTCGTGCGGGACATGCAGCGGATCAAGGAAATATGCCAGAAATACAAGGTGGAGGAATTTGAGTGGTCCGATGACCCGGCACGCAGGGCGGAGATGATGCATGCGCGGGGCCGCCTGGTCCCGACCCTTTCCCGGATCAAGCCGGGAAGCAGGTTGATTCCCATCGCCGAGGACCTCGGGGTGCCTTCGACAAGCATCCCCGAGACCATACGCAGGGCACAGGCAATCGCTGAAAAGTACAATGTTATTATTGCCACATTCGGCCACGTGGGCGACGGAAACGTGCACACCACGTTCGTCTCTGATGTACGGAACCGGGACGAGTGGGATAGATTGAGCCAGGCCGTGGAAGAACTGGTGGATACTGCTCTCGAAATGAAGGGAACCCTGAGCGCGGAGCATGGCACCGGCCTTACCCGCGCGCCTCATATCGAACGGCAGCTCGGCCCCGCCATGGACGTCATGCGGAAGATAAAAAGGGCACTTGATCCCGATGATATCCTGAACCCCGGCAAAATGGCTCTGAGTGAACCGTCCAAAAATGCGGGTATCTACGACTTTTTCGCGTTCAAACCGCTTCTTGAACACCCTGAGGGGGTGCGAAGTTTCGGGAAGGAAATCGACGACGAGGTCCTGGCCTGTATTCACTGCGGTTTCTGTCGCCTGGGATGCCCTACCTTCAGCGTGACGCAGCGGGAAGGCCGGAACGCGCGCGGCCGCAACGCGCTCGCATTCTATTTCATGAACGGGACCATAGAACCTTCCGCTGAGCTGGCCGAAGCCTTTTACAGCTGTACCACCTGTCAGGCCTGCACCTATTTTTGTCCGGCCCAGATCAAAGTGGACGAGATTGTGGAGGCAGTGCGAAAGGAACTGTATAAGGAAGGATTCGCCACCCCGGCGGTTTTGGGAGTGCGTGACAGTATCAAGAAGACCGGGAACGTCTTTGCGAGCGCAAAGGAAGACCGGGTCCAGATCTACCCGCCTGCATTGAAGGAGAAGGCCCAGAGAGGGGAACTGAAGAAACAGGCCGAGACCCTGCTTTTCATGGGATGTGTCCCCAGTTACCTGGATATGAAGATGGTACCGAGCCTGCTGAAACCACTGGATGCCGCAGGAGTGGACTACACCACCCTGGGCATGGAGGAGAGTTGTTGCGGTTTTCCGCTCTTCCTCATGGGATCTGATGAATTTGAAGACCATGCAAAGATGATCATGGAAAAGATAAAGGCGACCGGGGCAAAGGAGATGGTTACTCCCTGTGCCGGTTGTTACAAGACGTTCAAGAAAATCTACCCCGAAATCGGGGATCTGGGGCTCGAGGTGTACCATTCGGTGCACTACCTGGAAAAGCTGATCAAGGAAGGAAGGATCACCTTCAAGGGAGACCTGGGAAAGAAAGTGACGTACCATGACCCCTGTGACCTTGGAAGGGCCATGAAGGTCTTCGAGGAACCAAGGAACATCCTGAAAGACATTCCCGGGCTCAATTATGTGGAGATGGCCAGGAACAGGCTCCAGGCCCGCTGCTGCGGAGGTGGAGGTGGTGTTCAGGCCAACAATCCCGAGATGGCAACGGACATGGCTTCTGAAAGAGTTCGGGATGCCTTGGCTGTCGGGGCAGAGATTATTGTTTCAGGATGTGCCGCGTGCAAGGATAATTTGAAAAAGGGTGCCAAGGGTATTCCAAAAGGTGAGCGTGGAAAGATCAAGGTGATGGACATCAGCGAGATGGTGGCCAAGATGATGGAAGCGGGATGAGAGAGGAGATGGCTGACGAGAAGAAGTCCATGAGGAAAGAAATTGCGGCCGGGAAAACCCTGAAGAAGATCATGGCCGACCATTTCTATGAGCTGGATGATGCGGCCAGGACCGGGTCAAAGAAAATTGCGTGGTGTACCAGCGTTGGGCCCGCGGAGCTTTTAAGAGGGATGGGGTTCCTGGTTTATTACCCGGAGAACCATGGGGCTATGCTGGGGGCAACCAGAATGGCGACCGAACTGATCCCCTATGCGAATGCCCAGGGGTATTCACCCGATATCTGTTCCTACCTGACTTGCGATGTAGGATCTTATTTGCAAAAAAAGACCCCCCTGACTATAGCGTATGGAATTGAGTCGGTCCCAAGACCTGATGTGCTTGTTTTTAATACCAACCAGTGCAGGGATGTGCAGGACTGGTTTGCCTGGTATTCCCGGGAATTGAACGTACCCCTCATCGGGATCCATACCCACCGGGATATCGGTCAGATTCGTAAGTATCAGATCCAGGATATCGCCAGACAGACAGAAGACCTCATCCCGGCCCTGGAGGAGGTAAGCGGTGAAAAATTTGACATGGATCGATTCAAAGAAGCGGTCGCGTTTTCCAGACGTACTTCTGAGCTCTGGCGGGAATGCCTTGAATCGGCGGCGGCCATTCCTTCTCCCTGGACTTTTTTTGACGCGACGATCCATATGGGGCCGGCCGTAGTGGCACGCGGGACCAAAGAGGCCGTGGATTACTATGAACTGCTCCTGGCTGAACTGCAGGAAAGGGTAAAGTCGGGTATCGCGGCTGTAGATGGTGAAAGACATAGAATCTACTGGGAGGGGATGCCGATCTGGGGAAAACTCCGTGCTCTTTCCGAACAATTCGCGTCCCTCAAGACGTGTGTGGTGGCGTCGACTTATTGCAACAGCTGGATATTTGATCAGTTGGACCCGGAAGAGCCTTTTGAGAGCATGGGCCGGGCCTACACCGAACTCTTCATCGTGAGAGACGAGCCCTATAAGGAGCAGTACATAAAGGATTGCTACGACAAATTCCGATTTGACGGTATCCTGTATCACGATGCAAAGACCTGCCCGAATAACTCCAACAATCGGTACGGCATGCCGGAAAGGGTGAGCGAGAAGTTAGGCATACCCGTGATCACTATCAACGGAGACCTGTGTGACTTGAGATGCTACTCGGAAGAGCAGGCCAAGACCAATATCGAGGCCTTTATCGAGCAATTGGACGAGCGCTAAGGTGTAAAACCGGGAACATCCTTTTTGAGCCATAACGTTTGTCATCAGACGCAAGGGACGAATTGGGAGCAATGAACAAAACCGTTTTTGTGGGGGTGGATGTTGGCGCGTCCCGGACAAAGGTGGCAGTTTTGGATGGGGAGAAGAATCTGCTGGGTTTCTGTGTCAGAAAATCGGGGACGGACTTTCAAAAAACTGCGGAGGAGTGCCTTGAAGAATCCCTGAAGATGGCGGAAGCATCCCCGGAATCCGTGGGCAAGTGCTTCTCTACCGGGTATGGGAGAAAAAATGTCTCCTTCCGGGATGATACCAAGACGGAAATCGGATGCCATGCGCGGGGTGCGTACCACTATTTCCCCATCGCAATTACCGTCATAGATATCGGCGGGCAGGATAACAAGATCATCAGGCTTGATGACCAGGGCCGGCGCGTGAACTTCAAGATGAACCGCAAGTGCGCGGCGGGGACCGGCGCGTTTCTGGAAGAAATGTCTATGAGGCTGGACATTCCTTTGGAGGAAATGGACGGCCTGGCAAGAACCTCCGAGCATATGGTTGAACTGGGAAGCTATTGCACGGTTTTTTCCGGGACCGAGGTCCTTGAAAAGATCAGGCAGGGTGAAAAGGTTGCGGATATCGTCAAAGGGCTATTCTACTCGGTGATAAAGCGGGTGATGGAGATGGATTCGCTCACGGACAGGATTGTCATGACCGGAGGCGTGGTGGAACACAACCCGTATATCGTGGAGATGGTGCGGGAGATAACGGGGAAGGATGTGCTGGTCCCCGAACACCCCCAGCTGACAGGGGCGGTGGGCGCTGCACTTTTTGCCATGGAGGCGTCATTAACCGAGTAGTTGCTGGCAGCAGTCAGAATCGAGAGGAGGTTTGCAAAATGACCATAAGCAATTGGATGCACATGGGTACGGTGCTCAAGATGAATGCCCTCAATTACCCGGAAAAGCTGGGCTGGCAAGATAAGACACAGGAGTATAATTTCAAGGAATGGAATGAACGTTCCTGTCGGCTCGCCAATGCTCTTACCGATATGGGGGTTGGACACAAGGACACCTTTGCCGTGATCGCGTACAATCGCGGCGAGTGGATGGATATCTATGCCAGTTGCGGCAAAGGTGGGCAGATTGTTGTCCCCATCATGTTCCGCCTCGCCGGCCCGGATATCGAGTACATTGTGAATCATTCAGAATGCAAGGCCTTTATTGTCGAGGCCCCTTTTGTGGAGTTGATCGACAGCATCAAGGATAAGCTCCCTATTCTGGAGGGCGGCTATATCTACCTGGGTGATGGGCCCGCCCCCGAAGGGTATATCGGCTATGAAGAGCTGCTTATCAAGTCCTCCCCAGAGGAGCCCAATCTCCTGGTGGACGCGGCTGACACCTGGACGGTCATGTATACCTCCGGGACGACCGGGAGACCGAAAGGGGTGGTTAGGACCCATGAAAGCTATCTGGGGCAGTATTATTTGAGTAATATCAATGTGGGTGTTTTGCCGACCGATAAGGTGATGCTGGTGATGCCCATGTGCCACGTCAATTCCATTTTTTATTCTTTCCCCTACACCCTGGTTACGGCCCCGGTATTTGTCTACAACATGGTCAGCTTTGATCCGGAGGACCTCCTGCGGACCATAGAAGAATACAAGATCACCTATACATCCCTCGTGCCGACCCATTATATCATGTTGCTGGCCCTTCCCGATAAAGTGAAAAACAGCATCGATGTCTCGTCTATCCGGCAGCTTCTGGTTTCTTCGGCACCTGCCAGGAAAGATTTGAAACTGGCCATTATGGATTATTTCAAGAATGCGGAATTGTGGGAGGCGTATGGCAGCACAGAAGGCGGCCTCGTCACGCTGCTGCGGCCGGAAGACCAGTTCAAAAAACTGGGATCCATCGGCAAGGAGATCTTCGGCACGGATCGCATCAAGATCCTGGATGAAAATCGGAATGAAGTCCCGGACGGCGAGGTGGGTGAGCTTTTTTATCGGACCCCCATGTTGTTTAAAGAGTATTTGAAAGAACCGGAGAAGACGAAAGACGCATTCGAAGGGGGTTGGTCATCCGCCGGCGACATGGTCAGGCGGGATGAAGACGGCTATTACGTGCTGGTAGATCGAAAGGCAAACATGATCATCACGGGCGGCGAGAATGTTTACCCATCAGAGGTGGAAGGCGTAGTCGGTGCCCATGAGTCGGTGAGGGATATTGCCGTCATCGGAATACCAGATGAGAAATGGGGGGAGGCCATTAAGGCGGTGATTGTCCTGCATGACGGCTACGAACCGGGTGATGAGCTGGCAAAAGAGATCCTGGAATTTACCAAGGGAAAGCTTGCGGGCTATAAGCGGCCGAAGAGTATCGATTTTATAGGGGATACGGAGATGCCGAGGACCCCCACCGGCAAGATTCTGCACCGTATTCTCCGAGGCAAGTATGGAAAATGGAGTGACTGATTTGAAGGCGGAATGTGGAAGGCGGAAAGCGAATAGAAACTAAACAAAAGCACAAAGGAGGAGAGTGATATGTTGAAAAAGGCGTTTATACCGTACAAAGGCTACTACTCAACCCCGTTTGCGCGGTGGCAGGGAAGCATGGCCAATGAAAATGCAATTGAGCTGGGAGCCAAGACGACCAAGAGATGGCTGGCGGAAAAGGCATGGGATCCGAAGATGTTTGACTATCTCATTTTAGGGATGACTATAGGCCAGCTTCACCAGTTTTATTCAAGTTCCTGGGCGGCGGCCATGATGGGGGCCGCGGGAATTCCAGGTGTCTATTTGAGTCAGGCGTGCACCACTTCCACCACCTGTATCTTTAATGCTGCCATGGGTGTAGAGACAGGCCTGTACAAGAATTGCTATACCCTGATGACCGACCGGTGTTCCAATGGACCTCATACGGTGTGGCCCAACCCCATGGGACCGGGGGGGGAAGTCATTTCCGAAAACTGGCTCATGGACAACTTCAATTCCGATCCCAATGTCGGTTTGAAGATGATCGAGACGGCTGAAAATGTAGCCAAGGAGGGTGGTTTTACGAAGGAACAGTGCGATGAATTGACCCTGAGGAGGTATGAACAATACCTGGATGCTCTTGCCAACGAAAGGGAATTTCAGAAAAGATATATGATTCCCGCAGAAGTGAAAATTTCCAGGAAAAAGACCAAACTGGTGGAAGAGGATGAAGGTGTCACTCCCTGTACGGCAGAGGGCCTTGCCGGACTCAGACCGGTGATCCCGGGAGGTGTGCTCAGCTTCGGCGCCCAGACATTTCCCGCGGACGGGAATTGCGGATTGATTGTGACCACAGAGGACCGTGCAAAGGAATTGAGCGTTGATCCTTCCATGAAAATCCAGGTCGTTGCCTATGGGTTTTCACGGACAAAGGCCGGGTACATGGCTGCGGCCCCGGTTCCGGCGTCAAAGATGGCGCTGGAAAATGCCGGACTGAAAATCAGTGACATAAAATTGATCAAGACCCACAACCCCTTTGTCGTGAATGACCTCTACTTCGGGCAGCAGATGGGAGTCGATCCCATGAGCAGGGGGGATCAAGGCTTCAATAACTATGGTTGCTCCATGATCTACGGGCATCCCCAGGGACCTACAGCGGGTCGGCTCATCATTGAAGGAATTGAAGAGATTGCCATGAAGGGCGGCGGTTATTTCCTCTGGGCCGGGTGTGCGGCAGGGGATACCGGCGGTGCGATCATCCTAAAAATAGGTTAATCAGCGCAAAAAATGAGCCGTAGATAGATAAACTTGAGGCTGGTAGTCTCCTAAACAGTCTAACAGCCTACAGCCTGAACAACCTAAAAAGGGCCATTCTGTTTCAAAGAAATGGCCCTTTTTTTGTGGCGGTTTGTCGAGAAATTTACTATATGAAATGCGTGACGCTTTGAACGATTTCTGAATTCGTTATTTGATCCTGAAGCGGAAAGCGAACCTTATGGATGCAGTGATTCTCTCGCTCGCGGCCCTGGTTGGTCTTTACATGGCGGCGAATATCGGATCCAATGATCTTGCCAATGCCATGGGAACATCGGTTGGTTCCTGTGCCATCACGATCAAACAGGCGGTCATCATTTCTATTGTGGCCAATGCCCTGGGGGCGGTGCTGGCGGGGGGCTATGTGACGGGGACCATCAGCAAGGGGATTATCGATCCGTCACTCCTGGCAAACAATCCGAATATCCTGATGATCGGTATGTTTGCATCGCTCCTTGCCGCCGGACTATGGGTGAACCTTGCCACCTATTTTGCCCTGCCGGTATCCACATCCCAGGCAATCGTGGGGGCTATTGTCGGTTTTGGCGTCTTGAGTGTCGGTGCCGGGGCGGTAGCCTGGAATAAGATCATTATCATTGTGGTAAGCTGGATTACTTCTCCTGCTGTGGGTGCTCTTATTTCAGGAGGGATGTACTCCTTCATAGACAGGAAGATGATGTCAACAAAGGACCCGCTCGCCGCATCTCAGCGCTATGCGCCGGTCATGGTGTTTGCGGTCTTTCTTGTTCTCATTCTCTCGTTTATCTTTAAGGGTCTGAAAAACCTGCATCTCAACGCGGGGTTTGTACAGACCATATTGCTGGCCATACCGATTTCCGCGATTGCGGGTGCTTTGGGCCTGTGGTGGATACGCCGCCAGGCACGACCCGAATGTAAACTGGGCCCTGGTCAGGAAAACTTTACCCCTCTGGACAGGCTTTTTGCACAGCTCCAGGTGCTGACGGCCTGCTACGTGGCCTTTGCCCACGGAGCAAACGATGTGGCCAATGCTGTTGGCCCCCTGGCGGCGATTTTTTCAGTGGTTCAGACAAAGGCAGTCGCCCTCAAGGTGGAAGTGCCCTTCTGGATGCTCCTGGGAGGCGGCATGGCAGTGGGGGGAGGCCTTTTGCTCTTTGGCACGCGCGTCATGGAGACCATTGGCAAGAATATTACGGAACTCACCCCCATGCGGGGATTTTGCGCCCAGTTCGGGGCGGCCACGACGATCCTGGTTTGCTCGCGGATGGGGCTTCCCATATCCACAACGCATGTGCTGGTTGGATCTGTCGTCGGAGTGGGAATCATGCGGGGCATGGGAACCCTTGATTTGCGTATCCTGAAGAATATAGCGCTTTCCTGGGTTGTGACACTACCCTTCACGGTGGTATTGTCCATGATTTTATATAAACTGTTTATTTATTTCCTGTTATAACCATTTGATATGAGAGCCGGTTTCAAAATTGAACATTTTGAAACCGGCTCCTGAGAGGGGGAACTTATGCGTCTTTCACTCACCTCATTATTTCACGAGTCTCCTTTTGAAAATCTGCAAAAACATGCCGATATGGTACGGGAGTGTGCATACCTGTTTAAACAGGCGGCATTGAAGCATTTGGGAGGAGAATGTGAAAAATTTGAAGAAATAACGGACCAGGTGGCGCGGCTTGAAAGCAAGGCGGATGGTGTGAAGCGCAATATCAGGAACCACCTCCCCCGCGGCATTCTGATGCCGGTGGATAAGTTCCAGTTCTTAGACTATCTGAGAGAGCAGGACAAGGTGCTGGATGAGGTGGAAGAAGCCCTGTTCTGGTTGTCTTTCCGGCCCATGGGAATCCCCAGGGAAGTCGCAGCGGATTTTGGAGACCTGGTAGAAGCGGTTACCCCCCCCATTGAAAATCTGTCCGACCTGGTGGGCATGGCGACGGTTTTTTTTAAGAACCGTACGGAGAGGCAGCGGACCCGCATGAAGAGCCTGATCCGGGATATCCGCCAGCACGAAAAAGAGGCGGACGTACTGGAACGGGAACTGAAGCTCAAAATATTTCACGAAATAGAAGACGCCCTCGCCGTATTTCATCTCGTGCGCCTGGTAGAGATCGTGGGCCATATCGCTGACCATGCAGAAAATGCTTCTGACCGGATGCGGGCTATGATTGCCCGATAATTGACATGACCACAGCGAGAAATTCCTGCATTCGCTGCGGTGAATGCTGTCGCCATTCCACCCCCAGCCTCCAAAGAGAAGATATCCCCTTGCTCCTGGAGGGACACATCCGGAAAAAAGACCTTTTCACCGTCCGCAGGGGCGAAACACTCTGGGATAATGTCCTTGAAGAAGTGCACCCGGCAGCCGAAGAGATCGTCAAGGTGAGAGACATTGACGGCGGATGTGCTTTTTATGATGACACTCAGAAGGCCTGCCTCATTTACGAACACAGGCCTTCCCAGTGTGTCGCCCTGGAATGCTGGGACTCCTCAAAATTCATGGCAGTCTATGCCACCCCCAAGCTGAGCAGGGATGACTTTGTCAAGGAGGGGGTCCTGCGGGAACTGATCCGCGAACACGACAAGAGGTGCGCATATGAAAAACTGGCATCCCTGGTGCAGCAGATTGAGTCAAAGGGGGAAGCCGCGGTGGAGCAGGTTGTGGAGGTCCTGAAATTTGATTATCACCTGCGGCCTTTTGTTTGTAAAAAGATGGGAATTGATCCCGATGAGACGGATTTTTTCTTCGGACGGCCCCTGCTTGACACCATTTCCCAGTTCGGCCTGCAGGTCATCCGCCAAGCCGACGGCACTTTTTTTCTCACTGCCCTGGAAAACCCGCAGGAGAATTCCATCTGTTAAAGAGACGGCACCGATATTTCACACAGAGACACTGAGAATACAGAGTTAACCCAAAAACAAAGATGCTTGTCTCTTTTTGCTCTGTGCCTCTAGTGAGGCCACGGGCCGAACGGGCGTGGGGAAGTAAATCAAAATATGCGCTCAAAAGAGACGAAAAAAAAGAGGGCTGAAAAATCAGCCCTCTTTTTTTGTCTAAGATTTGCGTTTATTAGAACAGGCCGCTTACTTTCCCGGTGTTTACGTCAACATCCACTCGGCGGAAGGCCGGGTTAGAGCTCGTTCCGGGCATGAGACTGATGGTTCCGGCACAGGGGCAGAGGAACTTGGCGCCGGAATAGATCAGCACGTCACGGATGGGCAGGGTCCAGCCCTGGGGAACACCCTTGATGGCTGGGTCATGGGTCAGACTCAAATGGGTCTTGACCATCATGGTTGCGAACTCGTCATACTTGGGATCTGCCTCCAGCATCTTGGCCTTGGCCTCTGCCTCGGGGCTCCAGGCAACGCCATCAGCGCCATACACTTCCCTTGCGATGGTGTCTACACGATCGCGGAGCTTCATTTCCAGGGGATACAGGAACTTGAATTCGTTCTCCTCGTCGCATGCCTCTTTCACGGCTTCTGCAAATTCAATGGCACCGTCTCCGCCGTCCGCCCAGTGGGTGGATACGGCACACCTGGCACCTGCTTCTTCAGCATACTTGCGGACCATGGCAATTTCATCCTTGGTGTCCGTATGGAAGCAGTTGATGCAGACAACCGGGTTGATCCCGGCTTTCCGGATGGTATGAATATGATGGACCATGTTGGCGACGCCCTGCTCCAAGAGACCAAGATTCTCCTTGGTGTAGGCTTCATCCAGGGCAATTCCGGCAACGACCTTGGGTCCGCCGCCATGCATCTTGAGGGCGCGAATGGTACTGGTGAGCACGGAGACATGAGGTTTCAGGCCGCTGAACCGGCACTTGACATTCCAGAATTTCTCGAAGCCGATATCAGCACCGAAACCACTCTCGGTGACGTGGTAGTCAAACATTTTGAGGCCGATCCGGTCGGCGATGATGGAAGACTGCCCCACCGCGATGTTCGCAAAGGGTCCAGCGTGCACCATGCACGGTTGATACTCAGCCGTACACATGAGGGTAGGATTAATAGTATTTCTCATCCATGCCGTCATGGCGCCGCCTGCTTCAAGGTGGCCTGTGGTTATGGCCTTGCCGCTCTTGTCAAAGGCCACGGTGATCTCGTCAAGACGCTTGCGCAGGTCTGCGAGGTCCCGCACCACGGAGAGGATGGCCATCAACTCTGACGAAACCGCGATCCCGAACTTGGACTGCATGGTGAACCCATCGTACCTGCCGCCCATGCCTATGACGATGTTCCGAAGGGACTGAGCGCAAAGATCCATGATCCACCCCATCTCAACGCGGGTGGGATCGATGTTCAAGCGCGGCATGCCGGTCAGCCGCTGGAGCTGCTCATCATTGTAATTGCGTTCATGCTGCATCCTGGCGGTAAGAGCCACCATGGCCAGGTTGTGGGCGTTCATGATGTCGTTGATGTCTCCGGTCAATCCGAGGGAGAATTCTGTCATGGGAATGAGGATGGAATTGCCGCCCCCTGCCGCGGTTCCCTTAATGTTCATGGTGGGACCGCCGGAGGGTTGACGGAGGCACCCGCCCACATTCAGGCCTATTTTGCCCATTCCTTCCATCAGACCGCAGGAAGTGGTGCTTTTTCCTTCACCAAGGGGAGTGGGGGTAATGGCGGTTACCTCGATGTATTTTCCATCCGGTTTGTCTTTGAGCCTATTGATGATCTTCAGAAAATCAAGCTTAGCCAGCCTGCCCATGGGCAGAATTTCCTCTTTCTGGAGTCCCAGTTTCTCTCCCCACTCTTCCGGTGTGGGCATGTTCTTTTCGGCAGCTTCGGAGATCTGCCAGTCTTGCATTTCTACTGCATTGTATGCCATTCTTCTAACCTCCTTGAAATATGATATGAAAACTCAGGGCATTGCCCCAATTGCGATACCCGGGTGTCCTGGAAAATAGTCTCCTTTTGTCCCGTGCATACCTCTTCAAAATAGTGATCTGCCTATCACAAAAAAAATGAAGCGTCAAGTGTTATCGACCTAAATTTCTCCGTATTTGGGAAGGCTTTTTAATTTTTTATCTTATGCTGCCATCTATTGTGTTAAGTTCACAATTTCACGATGTTTTTATCCCCTTTGCAGGCTGTTCCGATTTTCCAGCTTTCGGGGGATGCTCGAATCGCGGATAAAAGAAGAAATTGTCTGGAAGTAGCGGGTCCCGCCGACAATGTACGTATCATTATGCCCTGCTCCCTCTATGGGGAAGAAATATTTGGGGGGAGAAGCACTCTTGAAAAGTTTCTCCCCTAGGGAAAAGGGCACGATCTCATCCCGGGTTCCATGAATAATCAGCTTCGGTACTGTAATCCTCGCAATTTTTTTGAGATTGTTGAAATGGCGCGGGATCAAGGGACTGAAAAGCATGAAGAGGGGGATCGTCCGGGCCATGTCCCTGGTGGAGGTAAAGGCGCTTTCAAGGATCAAGGACCGCACGTTTCTTTTGAGGGCGATTTCCGTTGTAACGGCACCACCGAGCGATCGGCCGAAAAGGACGAGTTTTTCCGGTGGCACGTGCTTCTGTTTGAGCAGGTAATCACAGGCCGCAAGGCCGTCCGTGTAGATCCCTTTTTCTGAAGGATTTCCTTCGCTCTTTCCATATCCCCGGTAATCAAACAGGAAGACAGTGAGGTTGTGGTCCAGCAGGCGGCGCACGTTATCCAGTCGATGGGAGACATTGCCGGCATTGCCATGACAGAAGAGGACAACGGGCTCTGACGCGTCACCGGGGAAATACCAGCCGTGCAACCAGGTATGGTCCGGGGTCTCAAAAAAAACTTCTTCGAATTGGAGATGATAGTCCGGCGGTGCGGCTTCGAGAACCCTGCCAGGATAGAAAATGAAGAAGTTCTCGATGCGGGGGTAGAAAAGAACCGGAAGCAGGACGAGGAGACCCAGAATAATGATGGTCTGAAAAAAGGTCATGGGCATGGTCAAGATATGCCGGAGCCGCATACGGTTGCTGTTTCCCACGATAATTGTTCAATGAGAATGCTTGATCTCAAAGTAAAATCAGCCTATATAGTATTTGAAATAATTGCAAGAGTCAAAAACCGAAGGTTGTGGAGGAATACCTATGAATGAGAAATATCGGGTCCTTATTGTAGATGACGAGGAATCAACCAGGAAACTCCTCGCAAAGATGTTGAAAGCGAGCTCGGATTTACAGCTCAAGGAGGTCGGTGACGGGGAAGAGGCGGTGGGTATTATCAAGGATTGGGGACCTGACATTATCCTCTCCGACCTGGCCATGCCGAAGATGGATGGGCTGGAACTCTGCAGGTATCTCAAGAAAGACCCTGATTCCGAGCTGGCTGACATTTATCTGATCATGGTAAGCGCCCGTGAAGGCAAGGAAGATAAGATTCAGTGCATGAGGGAAGGAGCTGATGATTACCTGACAAAGCCCGTGGATCCGGACGAACTGCGGGCAAGGATAAAGGTTGCACAGCGCATCACGGCTCATATCAAGAGGACGGAGTTCGAAAAGCGCAGGATGTTCGAGAACATCGATGTCCTGCTGATCCAGGACGGTGGGTGTGCCCCCGGGTACAACCCGGTCACCGCCTTCATTACGTATCACCTTGAAGAAATGGGAAGGGAGGTCTACGGGACCCGTGAGGGATTTAAATCTCTCGTCTCCGGTAAGGAAGATGATTTTCTTCGCCTCGTCTATGACCCGGACCTTTTTAAGCGTCTTGATCACATCCCCGGGGTGTTTCACACTGCCCCCCTTTCTGAGGCCCGGGGCGCACAACTTCGAAGTGAACGATACAAGAATTTTGTCAAAAAGAAGAACCAAAAGAAGGCCGCTGAGACGATCAAAGAAAAAAAGGTTAAGGCGTTGATTGCCATCGGGGGAAACGGGACATTCCTGGGACTCCAGACCCTGTGCAATCTCCTTCCCACCTCCATACAGGCATTTTTCATCCCGGTCACCATTGACAGCGATATCGCTGGGACGGAATGTATCGGTCAGCACACCGGAATTGAGATGGGGTCCGAAAAGATCCGGTGCTACATGGCGGACGCGCGGACCCACAAGCGCACCTATATCATCGAAGTGATGGGTGCGAGCAGCGGCTTCCACGCCCTCCACTCCTGCCTGGGAGCACGGGCCCATTTGGCGGTTCTTCCCAGCACGAGGATCGACCCGGGGAAGGTTGTGGAGGCCCTGAACAGACGGGAGGAATGTGTCATCGTGGTGGCCGAGGGATACAAGCGTGAGGAGAGAAGGGACAAGGGGATTGAGTGCAACGCCGCCGAATATTTCTGCCGCGAACTTCTGGAGACAGGCATAGAGATCAAACGGAAGGTGGTCTGCGAGGCATTCTCGCGGGACATCCGGGGCGGGGCTCCCAACAACCAGGACATCACCTTGGCCCAGCGCATGGCTTACAACGTGGCCGCCTACCTGGACGCGGGTACGTCACGGTTGATGCCGGCCGTACTGTCGGGCAGGGAGTCCGCCATCCCGTTCAATGAAATCCGGACCGACAACATGGTGGAAAAAGATCTCCTGGTCCTGTCTAACAGACTAACCCGGTAATATTTGCGGGACGTTCTTCACTTTTTACACTAACTCCAGAGAAAAACTAGAAGGCAATTGGTCACCAGGAAGAACAGGAAGAAGCACAAAGTCAAGAAATAGAGACGAAGGAGTGAGAAAAGAATTTGTCGGGGCGGGTGGGCTCTTGTCATCGAACGAGGGTATGCTGACTAACCCACTCTTGGGAAAGTGGCGGACAGCTTTCAAGAATAAGTGTAAAAAGTGAAGAACGTCCCCATTTTCTATAGAAGGGAGAGGCTGGCAACGGCATGCCAGGTGGCATCCAGGAAGGGTGCACCTCCATTTTTCCTCGCAAATCCGCCGCTCCTTGTCCATGCGCTCAGGATAAATCTGGAGGCACCTGCAGGATCCGAGGGACCGGCCTTCAGCATTGCCAGGGCCCGCAAACAGGAGTGCACGTTCTCCATGTACGAGGTGGTACCGGGGAGGAACCCGAACCCGCCGTCGGGGTTCTGACATGCTCTGATCCAGGTGATGAGATCGTCCCTGCCGGCCTCGAGCTTTCTAGGATGTCCATCGGCCAGAACAAGGGCCATCCAGAGTTCTTTCGCACTCCTCCACCGGATGGGAATAGAGTCATTGAAGGGTTCGTTTTCAATTTCCCGCAACATCCTGACACAATAGAAGTGATCAGCGAGCCCTGTTGATTCTCTCAGCCGATCAGAGATAAATTGCCGTATCCATTCCCTGTCAGGGACGATCCCTGCAACCCGGCAGCAATACACATAGTGATACCCGGTTTTGGCATGCCATTCTTCTCTATCTTCGGGATCCTGAAGGAATTGTACCAGGGAAGGATCATGCAGGAGAGGAGACACTTCACCCCCTGCCCGGGGAAGCAGGTGCTCGAGAATTCGGAGGGCGAGATAGGTATCTGCAACACTGTGCGGGAGCGTGGGTGCTGCACCGAACCCGCCCGTTGCATCGCGTCTTGCCAGGACAAAATCAAGGATTTTCTTATGAAACATATCTCCCATCGGAAAAGCGTTGGACCCTAAAGGGACTGTACGGCTAATTCAATCTCTTTGAGCGTTGTTTTCAGGGCGCGGATCTTGTCAAACCCGCCTTTGATAGCTGCCTTTGCCTTTTCCACATCCGGAGCGCTTTGCTTTTTCAGGGAAATGGCCTTGTCTATGGCCTGCCTGATGCCCTGTTCTGTAGCATCGATTTTCAGGTTCAGGTCCCAGCGGAAATTCATGAAGCTCCGCTTGATGCGGTCCATGAAATCCCAGCGGACCCTGCCGCAGTTCTTGTCAATCATACCGGGGAGCCTTTTCTTGAGATCCTTCAGGACCATGTTGTGTGAAAATGATCGGGGAACGATGCGTTTTGAGAAAAAATCAAATGCGCCTTCAAGATCGAAAAATTTCGGGGGGTCTCCCAGCAGGTAGTAGAGGTTGCTGTCGCTGACGATGGTCTCATCTGTCTTGAATCTTTCAATTTTGAGATCAAAGAGTTCTTCGGATGCCTTTAGGATTGCCTCGATTATTTCATTGGTGCTCTCCGACAACCGTTTTGATACCCGCGCATATTGTTCATTCAATCGCTCTTCTTCCTGAATAACCCAAGAATCAAACGTGCGGACAATCCCGTGATGGAGCGTGGACTCCATGGTCTCGATGTATTCAGAGATGCCTTTGCCTTTGTTTGCCTTCCCTCTTTTTTCCAGTTCGGTGAGCATCTTGGGTATTTCACGGTCTTTCAACCGCTGTAGATCGTGGTCGAGCACATCAATGACGCGCTGTATTTCTCCTTCAAAATAGTACTTGATGTCTTCACGATCCTGCTTGATGACATCCATTTTTTCCTGGAACAGGTGGATCTTTTGTTCCAATTGTTCAAGCGGGGTCTCGATGGCCTGGTTTTCCAACTGAACGGTGAGCTCCTCGTCTGACAGGAGCTTCCTGGTGCCGTTCAAGGCAGACCGCAACACGGTTTTGCCCTTGGCCTTGAGCAGGAATTGGCCGAGCACGGCATCGAATTCCGGGAGCCTGCTTTGTCCCAGCATCGTCTCATCACTTGATTTTTTGGCCTCCAGAGCGAGTTTGGCGGACAGGGGATGGATGTCGATATCATCCCTCCCCAGGGCCTCCTCAATGACCTGTTTGGAAAAGGCCATGGACTCCTGGCGTTCTTCCTCGTTTAGGTAATCGATTTTGTTTTGGATGAAAAATATCTTTTCCACGTACTGCTGAACATCTTTCAGGAATTCGATCTCCGACTGGCTGATGGGCGGGTCCACGGCCAGCAGAAAGAGGGCGGCATCCACTTTCGGAAGGTAGTTATAGGTCATTTCAGTGTTGTTTTCGAAGGTGGACCCTACTCCCGGGGTATCGATAATGAATACCCCATCTTTGAGGAAGGCAGAAGGAAAGGCTATTTCAACCTGTTTTACTTTATTTACATTTTTCGGGTTCCCCCGCTCTGTGACATAATCCGGCAACTCTTCCTGTGCGATGACCTGTCGGTTTCCCTCCTCGAAGATCACCTCAATCTCCTCCTGTTGCCCATACTTGAGCATCGTCACGATGGAGGTCAGGGGGACAATAGAGGTTGGGAGGATTTTGTCTCCAATGATGCTATTGATGAATGTGGATTTTCCCCGCTTAAATTGGCCCAGCACAACCAGGTGGAATCTGTTTTCGATGAGTTTTTCGCGGATCTCTTTGAGATTATGTGCAATTTTTTCATTGCCCCTCCCGGAAGAGATCTCTGTCAGATGATCGATATTTTCAATAAGTTGTGTCCTGATTTCCTTATAGTGGTCAAGCATGGACGCCTCCTACAAAAAAACCCTGCCAGGTCAAAGTACCTGCAGGGTATCGATACAACACCCCACCTGGCAGTTGAGGTGGGATAGGTATGCAGACCCTACCCCATATCAAAGATGCGAGGTAGAAGTCATCAGCCCGTCCGAAGGGGCGGTTCTTATAGCGGACTTCATCGCTATGCTGTGCTGTGAAATATAGTACAAATTGCCTTGTTTGTCAATCTGTTTATCTGTCCAGTGCTCTACGCAAAGATACCGATGATATATTTGATAGCAAGAAAAACAATCACCATGCCGAGGATCAGCTTGATAAGCCGGGCGGAAAAATATTTCTGTACCCGCGCCCCGCAATACATGCCCAAAAGACCGCCGATGCCGAAGAGTATCCCGAGCTTCCAGTCAGGGGCTATGACCAAACCCGTGTAGGCATAGAGGGGCGCAATCAGGGTGTAAAAGAGGACCCCCACAATGGAGGTAAGAAAGGTGCTCAGGAGCGCAGCGCCGGCAATGGCATAGACCGGCAGCCCGAATATGGCGATCAGGAAGGGCGCTATGATGGAGCCGCCCCCGATACCGTAGGTCCCGCTGACGATACCGACCGCGAAGGTGAGGAGCAATAGGACAATGGTGTGAAATGAAAAGGTTTCGCCGTAAAACTCAAAGGTATACCTGGTGAGGGAAAATGTGACCGTCCTGATCATGCTCCTGCCGGAGGATTTTTCCCCTGCACGCCTTCTCCCTGCCCGTTGTTTAAACCGTTCCTCCAGTTCACTGGTCTTTGCCTTCCGGGCCCGGGCACGCGCGGTAAGGTCATAGAGGAGCCTGGCCCCGATGTAGAGGAGAACACACCCCACAAAGAATTTGAAGTGTTTTGGGTCAGGGAGGTATTTGATCCTGAAGATGGCGCCGATGAATACCCCCGGCAACGTGCCGGAGATGATGACCCAGGCCAGAGGCCAGGCCATTCTTCCCTCTCGCAGGTACCGGTAGACTCCCCCGGGAATGCCGACGATGTTATACACGAGGTTCGTGGGGCTGACGGAAGGACTTGTAAAGTGGAGCACGCTCACCTGGAAGGGAAGCAAGAGGAACGCCCCTGATACGCCGCCCATGGAGGTGAAAAAGGAGACCCCAAAGGCCACCACCAAGGGTACAAAAGGAGAAATATCGACTCCGGATACGGGAAAATACATAGGAATGATCTCCTGATTTCACCCTGCCGTGCCGGTCATTGACCATTGATTTCTAGGGAAAAGTCTTGACAGGCAGGAATTAATATGTAGCATAGCAGACTATATTCGTAAAGAGGTGATGGAGTTCACCCCTTAACCGCACTTCAGTGCTGATGACTCCTGCCAAGACAGACCCCGACGGGAGCAGTGCCAATCCATCTTTATAAAACTCTTGTCGGAAACCACGTCGGGAGTTTTTTTATGTCCAAAACAGGGCACAAGTCAGCACAGTACCCTTTGCTCGTATTCGCTCTTCCATTCCCCGGCAGCGACGCTCCCATCATTGTTTACATACATCTATTTGACTTGATACCTGCTGTATCATTTCGGAGGAGAAAATAGATGACGCAGAAAATTGTATTCAACATCATGCAGGTTCTGGTGGTCATGATCTTTTCCCCACTCATCAAGGGGATCATCGACCGCCTCAAGGAGCGGGTCCAGTCTAAGAAAGGACCGAGTATTTTTCAGCCTTACCGCGATATCTGGAAGCTTTTTCATAAAGATGAAGTGATTCCGGAGGAGAGTTCGTGGATCTTTCGCTTTACCCCATATATGGTTTTTGTCGCCCCCATCTTTGTGACCCTGCTCATCCCGGTGCTTACAGATTATCCGCTTTTTTTCGCCTTCATGGGTGATATGCTGGCGGGTGGTTCCATCCTGGCGCTGGGCGGTTTCTTTGCGACCCTTGCGGCCATTGATACGGGAAACCCTTACGGCCCCATGGGAGCCAGCCGGACACGGATGGTCGGTTTTCTTGCCGAACCGGTATTCATGATCGTATTCTTCACCGTGTCTTTTGTGGCCGGTTCAACCATCCCCTATATTGTACAGCAGGCCTGGGTTACCCCTGTTGCCAATTTTTTCACCCCCGCGCATGTGCTAGTCCTGCTTGCGTTTTTAATGCTCATCATTGCGGAAAACGGGCGCATACCCGTGGACAATCCTTCCGGGCATTTTGAGCTGGCCATGATCGACGAGTCAAAAGGGCTGGAATATTCAGGGCGCGGTGCCGCGCTCATGAAGTGGGGCGGGTGCATGAAGTTTTTCGTGCTCTTGTGCATCTTCCTCAATGTGCTTGTCTGCCCCTGGGGGCTGGCCAGCGGAGATGCCGTGTGGGGACTCCTTTTGGCGATCCCATTGATATTATTGAAGATGCTCGTTTTCGTGGTCATCCTCGTGGTCATAGAATCGTCTCTTTCCAAATTGAGGTTGTTCCGGATCCCCGAGTTTATGGGGGCCGCCTTTGTTACCTCGGTGGTTGCGGTTATTGTTCAGCTCATTGAAATGTGATGACTTCGTAGAAGTCATCAACGTGCCCATGGAAGGGCACGCAAATCAATGGGGTGCACTGCAACCCATTGATTTGTAAGCAAGCCGAAAATAACATTTTTCGGATTCCGCGAGTAAAAAGTCCATGGATGGACTTTTTACGATTCCATCAAATGCAGGAGGAAAAAATGGCTCAACTAAACGCCCTTGCAGGCGGTCTTTTTATCCTCACCGTGCTCGGCATCGTAGGCGTACGCCAGGTGATCGGGTGTCTGCGGTTGTTTATCGTCCAATCAGTCCTCCTGGCGGCATCCGCCTTGATCCTCGGGATTGAGCATGCATCGATCCACCTTTTTGTGGTGGCCGGGATCACCATCGGGACCAAGGCCCTGGTGATCCCATGGCTCCTCTACCATGTGCTCAGCCATGAAATCCATGCCCGTCGTGAGATAACGCAGACCCTCGGCATCCCCACATCTCTGCTCATAGCGGCCGGGCTAACCATGTTTGCCTATTTCATTGTGCACCCCCTTTTGCTGGTCGGTTCAACGCCCTTCGTGCGGATAAATTTGCCGATCGGGATGGCCGGTCTCCTCATAGGTGGGTATGCCATCACAGTACGGAGGGAAGCTTTGCCGCAACTCCTGGGAATCCTGACCATGGAAAACGGTGCCTTTATGGCTGGCATAGCCATTGCCCCGGACCTGCCTTTGATTTCCGAACTGGCAGCGGCCTTTGACGTCCTGGTTATCGCCCTGGTGATCGGGCTCCTTACCCGGAGTATCCATAAACGTGTCGGCACCACGCTGGTGGGAGAAATGGCAAGCCTGAAGGAGGAATAGTGCATCATGGAATTTCTGATTATCCTGTTGATCCCAGTGATTGCTGCAGCACTTTCACTCAGGAGTGATAAAAAAGGGAATCTTGCGGCCGGTGGCACGATCATTGGAACACTGGCAACCTTTCTCCTGGCAATGCATGTTGCCTTCGGCTCTCAACCCGGCGCTCCTGGAAGGACCGTTGCCCTTGGAGGCTGGCTTTCCTGCGACGGCCTCAGCGCCTTGATTCTTCTGCTGGTCTCATTCGTAGGCTTTACGGCCTCCCTGTTCTCATGGGGATATATAGGAAGGACAATCAGTGGAGATAGTCTCAACCGGGCTCGACGTTACTACACCCGCTATAACCTTTTTCTGGTCTCCATGCTGGCAGTCCCGCTGCTTTCCCAGGTTGCCCTTGTGTGGATTGCAGTAGAACTGACCACGCTTCTCTCCGTGTTCCTGGTGGGATTTGAAAACAGCCCGGAGGCCCTGGAGGCAGCATGGAAATATGTGGTCCTCACCTGTTTGGGCGCGGCCCTTGCCCTTATCGGGGTCTTGATCCTCTACTGGGGACTGCGGATTTCCGGGGCGGAGAATTTCACCTGGCCCGGTCTTGTTCTGGCTGCACCAAAAATTCCGCCGGTCTTTCTCAAGATCGCCTTTTTCTTTATCCTCTTAGGATTCGGGACCAAGGCAGGGCTTGTGCCGCTTCATACCTGGCTGCCTGATGCGCACAGCCAGGCCCCATCCCCTGTCTGTGCTCTCTTGTCAGGCGTGGAGACCACCACGGCCCTTTACGTCATTATCAGGCTCCTGCCGGTCCTCAACGGGGTACCCGGTCGCCCGGTGGCCACCTGGTTCATCACCTTTGGGTTGATATCGGCGGGTGCGGCCGCTTTTCTCCTGCTCCAGGTCAAGGATTACAAGAGGCTCTTCGCCTTTTCCACCATTGAGCACATGGGGATCATCCTTGTGGCAGCAGGCCTGGGCAGCGGAGCTGCACATCTGGGCGCTCTGTCACAGATCCTTGCCCATGCCGTAACGAAGTCTTTCTGTTTTTTTGCGGCAGGTACGGCCCTCCTGGTCTCCGGTACCAGGGATATCAGTTCGGTTCGAGGGCTAATCCGAATATCGCCGCTCGCCGGTATCTCTCTGATGATCGGGGGGCTGGCTATTGCAGGGGCACCACCGTTTGCCGTATTCCTCAGTGAGTTTTCCATCATAAAGGCAGGCCTGGGTTCCGAACACTATGTGATCACAGGTCTGCTTACCCTGTTCATTGCGATTGCCTTTTGCGGGATCATGTACCAGATAAACCGGATGGTCTTCGGGAGACCATCAGCGGGAGCGGAGGCGTCTCCCCTGCCTGCAAGCGTTGTTGTAACGCTGGCCCTGGCAGTAATCCCCGTGGTGGTTCTGGGCCTCTTTATTCCATCCCCCCTGCATCATATCCTGCAATCTGCGGCACTTGCATTCGGGAGTTAGACGAAATGGACCTTACTTTGAACAATATTCTGAAATTCGTGGATCTGCCCCAGGCAGTGGCATCACGCTGGAAGGACAAGGCAAGACCAAGGATGGACCAGGAAAAATTGCGAACCTCCATTATATGCGATCCAGGGGTTCTGCAGGAACTCTGCGGATGGCTTTTCTCAGACCAGAGATACAGCTTTGCCACCATGGTAGTCGAAGAAGAGGAGACGGAGTGGGTTATCCGTTACATCTTCTATGGCAATCTCGGAGGTGGACAGGTGCACGTGACCGTTCGTTTTCCCTTATCCCGCATCAAAGTGCCGAGCATCAGTCCTCGTATCCATGCCGCAGACTGGCAGGAGCGGGAGATTGAAGACCTGTTCGGCCTTCTATTCGAGGGACACCCGCGACTGGGTGATTTTGTGCTGCACGAGGAGTGGCCCGAAGGGGTAAATCCCATGCGCAAATCTTTTGACGCCGTCCGGCCATATTCCCATAAAGAGCTTGATCCCGACTGGCGGCCCCGGACTATCTTGGAGGCGCCGGGCGCCTTTATGATGCCCATTGGGCCGGTCTATTCCGACTTTGCCGAATCCGCTCATTTTCTTCTTGAAACCGTCGGGGAGGATGTCATTCGGACAATCCCTCGTTTTTTCTACAAATACCGTGGCATAGAGAAGATTGCCGAAGGGCTCTCCGTTGACCGGGTACTCTTTCTGGCAGAACGGTTTTCCGGTACGTCGGCCTTTGCCCACTCGTTGGCCTTCTGTCAGGCCGTGGAGAAAATCTGCAACACGGAAGTGCCTGCCCGGGCAAAGAGTCTGAGAGTACTTCTGGCAGAACTGGAACGTCTTCGTCACCATGTGGCCACCATCTCGGGAATCTGTTCTTCGACTGCCCTTGCCGTGGCCGCCAGCCAGGCAAGTATCCTGGAAGAAGAACTTTTGAGGCTGACCTGCCGGTTTACCGGCCATCGTTATCTCTTTGGCCTCAATATCCCGGGTGGGCTGGCGGCGGATCTGGGTGATGACCAATGCAAAGAGATAGGTGAAGCAGCCTGGGACATCCTCGATAACCTGAAAAGACTCCAGGAGATGCTGCGTTTCACCAGCTCATTTCTTGACCGGCTGGAAGAGGTGGGGATTGTCTCAAGGGAAAAGGCCGTCTCATATGGCCTTGTGGGGCCTGTTGCGCGGGCATCGGGTGTGTCACGTGATTTGCGCGAGGCACAACCGTATAGTGATTATGGCGGCCGGTTGAAATTCCAGGTGCCGCGCGAGCAGGAGGGAGATGGGTACGCCCGTCTTAGGGTGATTTTCAGCGAGACGGAACAAGCTGTCAACCTGATCCACCAGATCGCTTCGTCTCTGCCCACAGGCCCTGTGATAATGAAGCCGGTCTTGAGTAAGGGTGCGGCTCTGGGCTTGAGCGAGGCCCCCAGGGGTGCGGCCTTTCACTGGGTCTGCCTTGACGAAAAAGGGACGGTTACGCGGTACCGTGTCATGACGCCCTCGTTTGTCAACTGGCATGGGTTTCACCTTGCGGCGGAAGAGTTCGCCTTTCAGGATTTCCCCATCATCATGGCTACCTTTGGGTTGTCGAATGCGGAGTGTGACCGATAGTGTCTATCCATAAATAAATTTTGGACACTGAATAGGAGAAAATGAAATGACCAAATGGGTGTTCAAAGGACTTCAGACGGGAATCAAAACGACAGCCTATCCAAAGGCCGAAGAGACGGCTGTCGGGGTGTCGCCCGGGAGACCTGCCGGTGCGGAGTTCGCCCGGGAAGAAGAGGCGAGGGCTGTGGCGAATCTCTGTCCCACGAGCGCGTTAGCCGGCGTAAAGGATGAGATCCTGGTTGATCAAGCCCGCTGTATCCAATGTTTCAGGTGCAAACGGGAAAAGCAACAATCGCTCACTTGGGAAGAGGGCTATGAATGGGCCCGTTTTACCGCCGAAAGTTGCAGACTCGACAAGCCGTTTTCCCGTTCTCTTCATATCAGGATCCTGGATGCAGGGGCCTGTGGAGCCTGCATGAGCGAGATCAAACAGATAAGCAGCCCTTATTACAATATCCATCGTCTTGGTTTTTTTATCACCCCGACTCCCAGGACGGCAGATATCTTATTGGTGACAGGGCCTTTGACCGACCCAATGAGGCTGCCCCTGGAAAAATGCTACGAGGCCATGCCCTTGCCCAAGAGAGTAATAGCAGTGGGAACATGCGCGCTCTCGGGAGGAATTTTCGGGCCGAGTTTTGCCGTGGGCGCGGGTATCGGGGAAACGATTCCCGTCGATATAGAGGTGCCGGGTTGTCCACCGCCGCCTCTTGCCACCCTGCATGCCCTCCTCATGGCAGCCGGGCGATCAGGGAAGAGACAGAAAAAGGGGAGGGCGTAGGATATGGCGCAGACGGATTTTCTCCTGGTGTTCTTTTTCGTGCTCTGTAGCCTGGGTATTCTCGCGGGCATGGTGATTCAGGAAAAAAAGATTGCATTGACCATTTCCGTAATCGGTGCGGCAGCCTCTCTGGTGCTCATGTGGGTAGGCGGAAACGTGCTTTTGTCCGGAGATCTGTTTTCCGTGAAACTCTGGGCTGTACCCCCATTTGGAAGACTGGTTATCGGTATTGACCGGATCTCCTCTCTCTTCCTCTTTATAACGGGTTTGGTATTTTTCCCCGTGTCAATTTTTTCTACAGGGTATCTCAAGAGGTATCTTGGAAAGTACAGCCTGAGATCCTTCGGGCTTTTCTACCATCTCCTCTTTGCTTCCATTGTCTTGACCCTCATAGCCATGGATGTGCTCTCTTTTCTCATTGCATGGGAGACCATGTCCCTGCTTTGCTACCTGCTGGTCAATTATGAACATGAGCGAGAGAGGGCTACGCGCTCAGGTCTTATTATGCTCCTGATGAGCGAGGCGGGAACCCTGGCGGTCATCCTGGCGTTCATGGTTATCGCAAGGGTTAGCGGGAATATCAGCTTTGCATCCTTGCGCGACGGTTCAGCCGCTCTTGGTATGACCGGTTGCTGGTTCGTGTTCCTGCTGTCCTTTTTCGGCTTCGGGGTAAAGGCCGGTCTTGTGCCCGTGAACAATTGGCTTCCCCTTGCCTATCCCGCTGCTCCGTCAAATATCTCCGGATTATTAGCCGTTGCTTCGAACCTTGGGTTATACGGAATTATCAGAATGAATATGGATCTGCTTCCTGTTGCAGGTACGGGAAAGGGCCTTGTTGTCTTGGTCATCGGCACCGTATCGGCCCTGGTGGGTATCCTTTATGCCACGCCTGAAGATGACATAAAAAAAATGCTGGCCCACAGCTCTGTAGAGAATATGGGGATTATCACCGCCGGTCTTGGAGCAGGCTTTGTATTTCTGGCATCAGGCCACCAGGTGCTCGCGGGACTTGCCTTTATTACGGCCCTTTATCACATGACCAATCACTCCGTTTATAAAGCGCTCCTCTTCCTGGGTGCAGGCACCGTGGATATGCAGGTGGGCACGAGGCATATGAACCGCCTTGGCGGGCTTATCAGAAATATGCCATGGACGGCCCTGTTCTTTCTAATGGGCGCTCTCTCCATTGCCGCCCTGCCGCCGTTCAACGGGTTTGTGAGTGAATGGCTGACCCTGCAGACGATGCTCCAGTGTGCGGTGTTGTCTTCCAAGGCGGTAAAAATTGTATTCGCCCTCTGCGGCGCCGGACTGGCCCTGACAGCAGCCCTTGCGGTGACCTGTTTTGTAAAGGCCTTTGCCATGAACTTCCTGGGAAAGGCGCGGTCGGAGCAGGCCGGAAAGGCGGCCGAGGCCCATCGTTCCATGACTGTCTCAATGGGTATGCTGGCGGTGATCTGCTTCCTCCTCGGCATATTACCCACCTATGTCATCCCGGTGATGGATCGGGTAGTCCAACCCTATGTGCACGTGAGCGCTGTTGACCAACTGGTGCCCCCGTTTTTCACGGTAGGAAAAGGAAACAAGAAATTCAGCGAAGGCTTTGTGTCGGAATTCCACAAGCTGGGGGCCCAAGTGGGAAGGGATGTACTTCCGGGGAGGGGTCTGGTGATCATGCACCGGGGATCGGAGCGAAACCCGGTCATCTTTGCCATGTCTCCGTCCTATACCGTGGCGGTGCTCTTCTTGCTTATCGGAGCGGCTTTTGTGATCGTACGTTTGCTGACCAGACACCGATCCCTGTCGCGAAAATCTGCCTGGAGCGGGGGCGTCAGGCGGCTTTTGCCCGAAATGACCTATAGTGCCACAGGGTTTTCAAATCCCGTGCGTGTCATTTTCAGCTCCATTTTCAAGCCTATCCCGGTGCGTGATGCCCGCGAAACCATTGCAAGCCATTTCCTGAGCGCCATACGCAAAGACGAAATTGAAATCCATCTCATTGACCGGCTTTTCGGCAGACCCATTGTCCAGTATGGTCGTTCCCTGGCAGAACAGCTGGCACGTATGCACTCGGGCAGAGTGAATGCCTATGCCGCGTATGTACTGGCAGCCTTGCTGGTCGTCCTCCTGATCCAGACTTTGGTATAGTTCTATGACCCGCACCAAATGGTAAGAAACAACGAAAGGTCGTTCCCTTGTTTTGTGGTGTGGGACTTTTCATATTCCTTAACCCGGGTTTCTCACCGATCCTCGTCGCGAGATGGTGGAGAGTCCCATGAATACAAGGCGCCGAGGAGCGACGACTGAGTCGTATAAACAATACGTCGCAAGGAGGAGCGAGCGAAGGCAACGCCGCAGATGATACCTTGATGGTGAATCAGGGGAAAACCAGTTGACTTGCACCTGTGCTCAACGTAGGTATAACGGAACTGCTTCAAGTACGGATGGAGGATCAAGGAATGGATTTTAAGGTATTTTTCGCGACATTCGGGATGATTTTCCTGGCAGAACTGGGCGACAAGACACAATTGGCGACCCTCACGTTTGCCGCGGAAAGCAAATCGCGCTTGTCGGTCTTTCTCGGGTCAGCCGGCGCACTTGCACTGACTTCCCTGCTTGCTGTTGCCTTGGGTTCTTTTATCAATCGATTCATTCCCCCGAACTACATCAGGGTTGGAGCCGGGGTGCTTTTCATTGTCCTGGGCGGCTGGATGCTCCTGTTTCCAGGAAAATGAGCACAAGGCTCTCCGGCTGTAAGCTCGTGCAAGCATAGATTTCGGTTGACAAATACGACCAGGAGGGTGTTGAAAATTGGACGTCATCAAAACAGTTTGCCACCGGGATTGTCCTGATACCTGTTTCCTGGATGTGACCGTGGAGGAGGGGAAGATCCTTTCTGTTCGAGGGAGCAAGGAAAATCCGATCACCCGGGGATTTGTTTGCCCACGGGGCGTGGGAGATCCGAAAAGGGTCTATAGCAGGAATCGAGTTCTCTACCCGCATATGAGAAAAAAAGGGAGTCGTACCCAGAAGTTCAGTAGAGTAAGCTGGGATGAAGCCCTGTCTAGACTTTCCGAAACGCTCCAACATACCCTCGAAACGCACGGGCCTGAATCCGTGCTCCTCTATGATTATGCCGGAAACCAGGGATTCCTGACCTGGTATTTTCCAAGGAGGCTGTGGCATGCGCTGGGGGCCACGACCACGGATTATGGCCTGTGCGCTTCTTCCGGTTATGCTGCCATAGGCCTCCACTATGGGCTGTCCTATGGAATCCAATTGGAAGAACTGGAGAAGATGGACGTCATTACCTTTTGGGGAAATAATGCGAAGGTGAGTGCCCCTCACCACTGGGCATTTGCAGCAAGGGCAAGAAAAAACCGTAAGGCGATCATTATTAATGTAGACCCCAGGGAAAGCCCGACTTCTGAGCGTGCTGATATCCGGGTACATCCCCGCCCGGGGAGTGATGTCGCATTGGCGTACGGCATCGCGAGACAGTTGATTTTGCATGATGGTGTTGATGAACGGTTCATCGATGAATGGACTGTCGATTATGAGGAATTTAAAAAGGAGGCATTGTCCTGGACACTGGATCGAGTGGAGCAGATGACGGGGGTTGGCCGGAAGCAGATTGAGGTTGTTGCAGACATTTACATGAAGAGACGTCCAGCCGCATTCATGATCGGTCTGGGGCTGCAGAAATCAGGTGCGGGCGCGGAAGCGGCAAGAGCGGCAGCTCTCTTGCCTGCCCTGCTCGGGTACCACAGGGGCTTCCATTACAGCGATGCACAAGGACGACAGGTGGATTGGGGTTCTCTTACCGGGCGTAGCCTTGCAAGGCGGAAAGGCCGGGTGGTCAACCAGGTTTCCATTGGGCAGAAATTGGCATCTGGCGAGTTCAAATTTGTCTTTGTGCTCGGGACCAATCCGGTATTGACGTTGCCGGATCAAGCATCAGTGCGGAAGGGCCTTGCCAGGGACGATGTCTTCGTCGTGGTACAGGATTCCCATTGGTCTGAAACTGCCCATTTCGCGAATCTGGTCCTGCCCGCGCCCACGAACTTTGAGAAGATCGACGTGAATTTCTGCGATCATCATCTTTATTGCAGGCTCTCGAACAAAGTCATTGAACCACTCGGAGAATCCCGGGATGAGATCGGGGTGATGCGGGAGATCGCCGGGAGACTGAAACTGTCTGAGCGCTGGTTGTACGAAGATCCCTGGCAGGTCCTGGAGGTTGCTTTGCAGGAGAGTTTTAAAGAAAAATGTTTTCACGACCTGATGAAAGGCGAGGTTCTCGAACTCAGACTACGCGAAAGGAATGAATACCAGACACTGTCCGGAAAAATTGAATTCTCTTCCTCGAAGGCACTCGAAACCGGGGCACGGAGCATTCCCTTCCAGGGCGAATTGAACACGGAGCAGGATGTATACCTGTTACTGAATAGCTCGATCCCTCAATACACGCACAGCCAGTTTACCGATGTCTACGGCCCCATTCCTCAAATCGTCTGGATCAATAAAGAGGATGCCCGCGCGATGGAGATAGGTGAAGGTGATACCGTGGCCCTCTACAATGAACTCGGGCGCGTCGTGGTGACGGCCGTGGTCAATGAAAAGGTAAAGCGCGGAATTCTCTGGGCGCCGCGGCCGCTCATCGGTCTTGATGGAAGCCCGTTGAATGTTCTTGCCCCGGGCACCTTTCAACAAATTGGAGGAGGTCCGAATTTCAGCCACATCAAGGTACGAATGAAGAAGGCTGGCGGCTGATGGAAACCTATTTGTTGATCTGTGCGATTATCTTTTTTGCCGGTTTCACCCAGGGGCTATCCGGGTTTGGATCAATCCTGCTTGCCATACCGCTCCTCGCAATGTTTCTCGATATCAAGACCGTGATACCCTTGACGGCAGTGATGGGACTCACCATGACTACCGTTCTCTTGATTCAGCTCTGGAAGTATCTTGCGTGGAGGAAAATTATTCCTTTCCTGATCGGGACCGTGCCGGGTATACCCCTCGGTGTCCTGTTCCTCAAGAAAATGGACAAGGGCATGGTCCAGTTTGTTCTCGGGAGCCTCCTCATTGCCTATTCGGTCTACAGCCTGGTATCAAAGAGACGACCAAGAGAAACCGCTGAAAGGTGGGGATATCTGTTCGGCTTTCTCGGGGGGTGCCTTGGGGGTGCCTTCAGTGCGTCGGGGCCCGCAGTCATCGTGTACGCCTCCTTGCAGGATTGGCCCAAGGATCGCATAAAAGCCTCTTTACAGGGGATGTTCTTTGTTATCGGGGCGATTGTGGTTCTCTTCTATACGCTAAATGGTCTCATTACAACGGTCGTCCTGAAATATTTCGGTGTTTCTTTTCCTGCACTCTTGTTGGGGACCTATGTGGGTGCCCTGTGTTACGGCAAGATCAGCGACGTTCAGTACAAGAAGGTCATGTTCATTCTCCTCGGTCTGCTTGGTGCTTTCCTGATTTACCGGTCGTGATCGCGAAACTCTCATTTTAAATACGCTTTTTCTTGACTCTTAGGGTTTTTTGTTCTCTAATGAAGTCATTGTTTTTCCTCCTCTTCTTGACTTCATGCGCTGAGGTTTCCTTGGAGACTTTGCTCAAAGTATGCCCCGTGCCTCCTGACGCATGCCTCTCGTCCCCTTGGGAACCATGGATTTCTATAGCCAGGATCTGTTATTGCCCCGAGTAGCCGAAACCAGTAGGCCACGATTGAGCAGGCGCTCAATCTATATGCATCACTTGACGATTTTTTCGGGCTGGTCGCTGAAACCTTATTCTTTGGAGGGTCTCAATGCTCATGAGCCGTGCTTGCCATGAAGACAACCGTGGTCCTCTGATAAGGCTCAACATTGGATGTGCTTTCCTGTTCTTCGTTCTTCTCCCTCATGTGGTCTTTATGTGTAACAGCAATGCCTCGGCGAAAAAATCCCCTGAGGCGATAAATGGTGTAATGGATTTGCGAAAGTGGGATTTCAAAACGGATGGCCCTGTCGATCTCGCAGGAAACTTTGAATTCTACTGGAAAAAACAATTCATTCCGTCAGATTTCTCCGGGGAGGAGACACCCCGTAAGACCGGATTCATGAAGGTGCCCGGATACTGGAACCGGCGCATCAATGGCGAGCGCAGGTTTCCTGGCGTTGGATATGCGACCTACCGGGTGAAGGTTCTTTTGGGGCACCAATGGACCAGCCTGGCCCTGAGAATTCTTGATATGGGGACAGCTTATACTATCTATGTGAACGGAAAAAAGGTCGCCTCTGCAGGGGTCGCGGGGACGAGTCATGAAACAACAGTGCCGCGATTCCTCCCACAGGTAGTAAACCTGGACCCTGTAAAGAAGGAAATAGAGATAATTTTCCTCGTTTCGAACTTTCACCACAGGCGAGGCGGGATTTGGGAAGCAGTGAAGCTTGGTGATGGGGATCAGCTCAGGTGGATGAGAGAGAAGAGAATCGGGCTGGCCCTGTTTCTGTTAGGAGGCATATTTATCATCGCCATGTATAACCTCGGCCTGGTTGATTTCAAAAGGAAAGATCGCTCCTCCCTCTACTTCAGTGTTTTCTGCCTTTTGATCGGTCTGCGTCTCCTTGATACCGGTGAAAGACCATTTTCACTCTTTTTCCCCAACGCGAACTGGGCACTCATGACAAGGCTTGAATATCTTTCGTTTTACCTTGCTATCCCTGCCTTCTGCCTGTATCTGAGATCCCTGTTCAGTGAGTTTTCAAAACGATTTCTCCAAGTTGTCACCATCAGTTTCCTGATCCTTTCAGCCGTCGTAGTTTCTACGAATGCGAGGATTTTCACCAAGACCCTTCCCTTGGGCGAGATCTTTATGCTTGGGACCGCTGTTTACTGTTTCTATTTCCTCATCGACTGTTGGAGGCACGGGCGTGAGGGAACGTCTGCCTTGTTCTTCGGGTATGTCATCCTCTCTCTGGCGGCACTCAATGATGTGATGTATGCTGAGCGGATAATAGGAACCGGGTATCTTGCTCCTTTTGGTTTCTTCATATTCATTTTCTTCCAGTCGCTTTTCCTTTCTCGTCGCTTTTCAAGGGCGTTAACCACCATCCGAGCGCAACAGAAAGAAATGATGGGTACTCTGAAGGACTATAAAAAGGAGATCACGGAACGAATGGGTGTGGAAAGCGCCCTGAGTAAGAGCGAGGAGAAATACAGAACGATTTTGCACAGTATTGAAGACGGTTACTACGAGGTTGATCTTGCGGGCAACCTGACCTTTTTCAACGATTCCATGTGCAGGATCTTGGGTTACCAAAAGGAAGAGCTCAAGGGGATGAATAACCGACAGTATATGAGCGAAAAGACGGCGAAAAAGGTCTATGAAACCTTCAACGAAGTGTTCAGGACCGGGGAACCCTCAAGGGCACTGGGGTGGGAAACCATCCAGAAGAGCGGGAACCGCCGATTTCTTGAGATTTCCATTTCCCTGATGCGCGATTCAGATGGCGAACCCATTGGTTTTCGCGGGATTACCCGGGACATTACTGAAAGAAAAGAAGCGGAAAAACAGGCCATGATCCAGGAACAGAAGCTGATGCAGGCGAGCAAGATGGTGGCCCTCGGGACGCTTGTCTCTGGAGTCTCCCATGAGGTGAACAATCCCAACAACTTCATCATGCTGAATGCACCCATTCTGAAAGAGGCATGGGACCATGCTATGCCGATCCTCAAGGAATACTATGAGCAAAACGGTGACTTTCTCCTGGGAGGCATGAGGTATACCGAGATCCGGGGCAAGGTGCCGGCACTGTTTTCCGGGATCCTGGACGGATCAAAAAGGATCAAGCGGATCGTCGAGGATCTGAAGAACTACGTCAGGGAGGAATCCGGTGATATGAGACAGTCACTGGACGTGAAAGCTGTCCTTTCATCGGCGATTTCCCTTCTCGCAAACATGATCAATAAGTCCACAAACCGATTCGTCATAGAATACGGTAATGACCTGCCAGCGATCATGGGCAATTTCCAGCGGCTCGAGCAGGTTATGATCAATCTGATCCAGAACGCCTGCCAGGCCATCGATGACAAGGAACGTGGAGTTTTTGTCTCATCTTCTTTTGACCCGGCCAAAGGGGAGGTCGTCATCCTGGTTCGTGACGAGGGCTCGGGGATACCGGAGGAGGCACTTGCCCACATCACGGACCCCTTTTTCACAACCAGACAGGACCAGGGAGGGGTAGGACTGGGCCTGTCCATCTCTTTAAAGATCGTAGAAGAACTCGGCGGCACCTTATGCTTTCATTCAGAGGCAGCCAGGGGGACCACAGCGGAAATCCGGCTGCCGATCGACCGTCAACCTTCCCCGGGAGGGACTATACCATGAGTGAGTCTGTTTACCCGCAGCTTCCGGTGATGCTGGTGGATGATGAGGTGCAGGCACTTGCCAGCTTCGAGATGGCGCTTCGCTCCGCCAATATGAACCATATCATCCGATGCCAGGACAGCCGGGAGGTCATGTCCTGTTTGTCCAGCAGGGAGATCGAGGTAATGCTCCTCGACCTGAGGATGCCCCACATTTCAGGGGAAGAGCTGTTACCCCAAATCATCGGCGATTTTCCGGACATCCCTGTCATCGTTATTACCGGTGCGAATGACGTGGAAACGGCCGTGAAGTGCATGAAGCTGGGGGCATTCGATTACATGGTCAAGCCGGTGGAAAGAAGCCGTCTCGTCGGTAGTGTACGAAGGGCGGTAGAGCTTCGCGAACTGCAGCGGGAAAACCGGTCCATCAAGGCGAGTTTTCTCTCCGGAACACTGAAACATCCTGAGGCGTTTTCAGAGATTATCACGAACAGCCTGAACATCCGGTCCATTTTTCAGTATGCCGAGGCGATTGCCACGAGCCCCAGGCCGGTGCTGATCAGCGGAGAGACCGGTGTGGGCAAGGAGCTGTTTGCAAGGGCCGTCCACACCCTCAGCAACCGTTCGGGAAAGTTCGTAGCGGTCAACGTGGCGGGGTTTGACGACAACATCTTTTCGGACAGTCTCTTCGGCCACAAACGAGGCGCCTTTACGGGCGCTGATCAGGCACGAAGCGGCCTGGTGGAGCAGGCGTTCGAAGGCACACTTTTCCTGGACGAAATCGGGGATTTGAGTATCCCTTCTCAGGTCAAGCTGCTCAGGCTTCTTCAGGAAGCAGAATACCTGCCCCTGGGCTCTGATGTGGCCAAACGGTCCGACGCCCGGATTATCGTGGCTACGAACCAGAACCTCGAGGCCATGCAGGCTGCAGGAAGTTTTCGGAAGGATCTTTATTACCGGCTTTGTGACCATCAGATCCACATCCCTCCGCTAAGGGAGCGTCTCGAAGATCTGCCCGTGCTTGTGGACCATCTCCTGGACAAGGCTGCTAGGAACCTCGGCAAGAAAAGGCCGACCCCACCGGAGGAGTTGATCGCCCTCCTCGCCAGCTATCACTATCCCGGGAATGTGCGTGAGCTCGAGTCCATGATCTACGATGCCCTGAGCCGTCACCAATCGGGAAAGCTCTCCATGGAGGTCTTCAAGTCGCATATTTTTCAGGAGCCTTCGACGCACGCGGAAACGTCCGCGGGCCCGGTGGGCAAAGGCAAGACCTGCGTCACCTTTTCCGAATCCCTGCCCACTCTCAAACAGATTGAGGACCTGCTGGTGGAGGAGGCCATGAAAAGGGCATGCGACAACCAGTCGATCGCCGCGCTGGCGCTGGGTATTAGCCGCCAGGCCCTGAACAAGCGTCTTAAGAAGATGAACCAGAGCTCCTGAACGCTGCAACCTTTGTTGCACCTTCAACCATCCTTGCGCCTTATCAAGCAGTTGAATTTGCTACTCTTCCCTCGATGAAACCAGCACGATGTCAACTGCATTTGCATCCTTCCTTCCAGAACAAGCATTTTCAAGGCGGACTCTCCAACCCGGAGGAGAGAAGTCTACAGATTTTGCGTTATGGCTCCTGGCCTGCATTTATTCTATTTAATATCAATAATATAGCTCATATCCACTGAGCGTCTCTGCCCGCTCAATGGAGCAAGTTGGAGCAGAGGTAACGGGACATCGACTCCTTTGGTACACCCCTTGCTAAACTAGGGATCAAAACCTGAAAAAGGAGAATGGCCGTGACAGCAAGAATGCAGCATTTTCTCGATCCATTGCACATTTACTGCCGGTTAAGGGATCTCGGTCTGGCAAAGGGGGTCTCCTCGTTCCTCTGCCAGGTTTACGAGCGGGCCTTTTACAAGAGATTTCGAGCAGAGAAGCGAGCGTTACGGAACTGTCATCGTTAAATAAGGAAGGAGCAGATCATGGGGGAAAGAAGGGAAACGATGAAAAAAGATCAGGTAGTCGTAGGCATTGATTCGGGATCGGTCAGTATTAACTGCGTGGTCATGAGTGAAGGGAAGGATATCGTCTATGAATCTCCATATAGACGGCACTTGGGCCGCGTGGAAGAGAACGTGAAAACGGTTATGAAGGACGTGTTGGAAAGGTTCGGGAAAGAGAACATCCGATCAGTGGGCTTCACCGGGAACCACGGGAAGGTGCTCAGCGAAGGGTTTAGGGCTTTCTATGAATACGAAACTATCAGCCAGGTGTTGGGCGCCGTGCACATCCAACCGGATGTGCGATCTATCATCAGCATGGGAGGGCAGGACACGGCCCTGATGCAAATCAGACACGAAAACGGGACCTGGGGCCTGACATATTTCAAGACCAACGGTCCCTGTGCTTCCGGCACCGGATCGTTTATCGACCAGCAGGCAGAGCGGTTGGCCACGGCCTTGTATGAAAGGGAAAAGGCAGCGTCCCATTGCCACATCGACAGGATTCTGGATACCTTTATTTCCCTCGGAAGCAAGAGCCGGAAGCCGGCGAATGTCGCTTGCCGTTGTACGGTGTTTACCAAATCGGACATGATTCATCTCCAGAACAAAGGCGAGGCCCTGGAAGACATCATTTTCGGACTCCACGTGGGGAATACCCGGAACTACATCAGCACCATGGTGTCCAATCGTGTTCTCGAAGGACCCATCCTTTTCGTTGGGGGCCTTTCCCTCAATGTTCTCCAGGTAAAAGCGTTTAAAGAGTATTACCCCGATCTCATTGTCCCGGAGCACAGTACCTCGCTTGGGGCTATCGGGGTTGCTCTTCAAACTCTGGAGTCCGGAAAAAGAGTGGAGATGGATTTCTCCGTGTGGGAGACCCGAAAGAAAGAGCAAAAAGCCTTTGTGCCCGTGGCTCCGAGACTCCTCATGAAAAAGACCCGCTTCAATGAATCGAATGAGATTCCCGTCATCGCACTGGCCAGGAAGTCGCCTGCCTACCTTGGCATAGATATCGGATCCACCACCACAAAATATGCCCTCGTCAATGAAAGGCAGGAGATCATCCACAAGCGTTATCTTCCTACCCAGGGAAAACCAATCGAAGTGACACAGGGTCTGCTGCAGAATCTCCAGAGTGCGATCGGTGAAGATGCAGAGATAAAGGGTGTCTCTACTACCGGATCAGGACGCTATGTTGTAGGTGATTTTTTGAACGCGGACCTGATCATCGACGAAATCACCGCGCACGCCGCCGGGGCCGTCGAGATAGACTCTGCGGTGGATACCATATTCGAGATTGGGGGCCAGGACTCGAAGTATATTTTTCTGCAGAATAGTAATCCCCTGGATTTCGACATGAACAAGGTCTGTGCCGCGGGAACCGGCAGTTTTCTTCACGAGCTTGCCAACAAATACGGAGTCAATATTGTGGAGGAGTTCGAGAAGATCGCCCTCTCTTCGCGCAACCCCGTCAAGCTGGCTGAGCGGTGCACGGTCTTCATGGAATCGGATCTCGTTTCCTATCACCAAAAGGGCGTGGCAAGGGAAGACCTTATCGCGGGGCTCTGTTACGCGGTTGTCCACAACTACCTGAACCGGGTAGTGGGAAAACGGAAGATCGGCGGAAGGATTATGTTCCTGGGTGGACCATCCCTGAACAGGGGAATCGTGGCCGCCTTCGAGCAGGTGCTCGGAAGGGAAATTCTTGTTCCGCGTCACCGGGAAGTACTGGGCGCATACGGAGCTGCCATTCGCTTACGGCAGAAAATGCTTTCAGAGCGAATGAATACTCGATTCAGGGGTGTCAGGAGCGCAATTGAGGACCGGATGAACTGCACCGAAAAGATTTGTCGTGCCAACCCCCAGTGCCACAACGAATGCAAGTTGAAAATATATGACTTCGGAGGCCGTCGGAGCGTGTGGGGAGGTGAGTGTGGCCGCTATGAATTGGTCAGGGGGCGGAAAAGGGGGGGCGAGAACCTGTTCCAGGTGCGCGAGCGACTCTGGGAAAAGCACATGAAAGGTCTTTATGAGCCGTTGCCGGAGCATCCCCTTATGGAGGTGGAGGGACGTCCGACGGTGGGAATGCAGCGGGCCCTCTATGGGATTCAAGACGCCATTCTGTGGGCACATTTTTTCGATGCACTCGGGTGTCGCATTGTCCTCACAGCGCCTACCAACCAGGAGATCTCCAGGTCGGGCATTGAGGCCGTGCAGGCCGAAAGTTGCTATCCGGTTAAGGTGTCCCATGGACATGTAAAGGCTTTGGCCGGCAAGACACAATATCTTTTCCTGCCTACCTTGATTGATATGTCCACGCCTGCTGCGGCGGAAAGAGGTTACTTCTGTCCCATGGTGCAGGCCAACTCCTATATAGTTCGTGCGGCCTTCGGACTAGAGCCTGCAAGGGTCCTCTCCCCGGTCATCCACCTCAAATACGATCCCGGGACCCTGGCAACTGAGATCTTCGAGCAGATAAAGAGGAAGCTCGGTTCTCTCAAGGTGACCAGAAGACAGGTAAGACAGGCCCTCTCTATCGGTCTGGAGAGACAGGAGGCATTTGCCAGAGAGCTCTTTCAAACAGGGGAGGAAATGCTCAATGACCACAGGAAAGATGATCCGATCGTGGTGGTTACCGGCCGACCATACAACCTCTACGACGAGCGGCTGAACCTGAGGCTTGGACAAAACCTGGCGAAGGTCGGGATCAGGGGGATACCCATGGATTTCCTTGATGTCTCCTCGGAGAACCTGTCCACGTTTCGTCACATGTACTGGGGATTGGGTGCACAGATCCTGAAAACGGCCAATGTAGTGAAAAATCAGCCCAATGTTTTCGGCCTCCATCTGACCAACTTCGGATGCGGGGCTGATTCTTTCATCGAGCACTTCTACAGATTCATTATGGGAAGAAAGCCGTATCTGATCCTTGAGTTGGATGAACATAGCGCAACGGCCGGTGTGATGACGAGACTCGAGGCCTACCGGAATGTGATCGAGAACACCATGGGAAATGCGGAACCGGCTTCCGCGGGGAAAAGGAAATGGGT
>Ga0307445_10000067_pt1 | contig 43015 bp, 38 predicted proteins | sample SalMarSW160330MG_FD_202147 | JGI IMG/M metagenome (GOLD analysis project Ga0307445, IMG submission 202147) | Salt marsh sediment microbial communities from the Plum Island Ecosystem LTER, Massachusetts, United States - SW1603-30 | ecosystem: Environmental > Aquatic > Marine > Intertidal zone >... | reverse complement strand
CAGTGCAGCTGCCGGTGAAGCAGAAATCTTCCCCTTGCTTAAACTCGCGCAGGGTTCGCTCCATGGATTTAGCGAAGCCATCTGCTGCTCCGTGATCAAGGATGATGTCGGGTGGCCAGCGGATAGGTTTGGCGATTGGCCAGACTTGGTGTGCCTGGCCGACGATCTCGTTGGGGAGATCGAATTCGATTCCACTGCTCGTCGATATAATCTGCGCGAGGAGACTGCCGAGCCCGAATGTGATGGCCTGCGTGTTTTTAGCGAACGGTCGTTTCGGTGGAATTGGCGTGGTTCCGGACAGAGCAAAGCCTAGCGTAGAAGCGTGCCTCTGATAGGCCATTCGCCAGACGACGCTGCAATGACTTGCGATCCATATCCTCCACGTTTTAGGTGGCTCCAAATTCTTCATCAAGAACGCGCGCTCATGCTGCTGAGTGGAAACGTCCTTAGGGTGACTGAACTCGGCTATCATCGCTTTCATTGCGAACCACGTTGCGACGATCTTTTGCGCATCAGGGTCTAGTTCGATTGGCTCAGAGAGTATCAAGCGAGTCATGATCGGCTTCGCAGCCTCATCGAGCTGTGACATCCAACCGCTGTTGCAATGACGTTTGCAGGCCTTCCGCAACTGAATGGTATTAGCGCTGCCCTGATATTGCTTGTGGCTGGGCGGCGCAGCCTTTGCCCCCCGTGCGCTTATGGTAACGCGTTCGTGGAGACCATCTTCTAAGCGAGGAACGAGATTGTGAGTCCATTTAGACCAGACATGTTCCTTGCTGAGACCACGTCTGCCGCAGAAGATGCACCTGCCGGGCTCTTTTACCATTGCCAAAAAAATCGGTGCTTGCTCAATTCGAATTCACTCGACTTTTATTCCGAATTTTTTGACGCGCCGTCGATTTAGCGGGGATTCCCTGCCGATGCGGACCAGGGCTTCTTTTGCCTTAGCTGAAATTTCCCTTTTGCCATCGCCCCCATCGCCTATCCTCTCAAATTGAAGGCACATACGGACAAGCCGTGAGAGGTTTGCGCCGTCCTGGCTCTTAAACATCCTATAAAAATCATCAGCGGACTGTTCTGACAGCAGCGCCATGTCATCTTCGGACCAACTATCATTTTCGTAGATGCGCAACAGGACCGCCGAAGCTGATGGGATCTTCTTTTCTGAACGGTATTTCTTGTCGAATGCATTGCGTACATCGGGGTCGTCCACGTCGTCACTGAAAGGATGACGCCTTAGCTCAAAGAATTCAGCCGGGGCTTTCCTATTCTCCATGTAGTAATGCAGAGCCTCGGTAGCTTGCTCCGGACGATCGGATTCCTTAAGAAGCTTGACGATGGTGTTAAGAGATTTGGGAGTAATGCGCTGCAAGTTGTCTCTAAATGCCGTCACTATCCCATTGATGACCTCGTCATCGTTGGTTTTGAAGCTGTCGTGAAACGGGCGCCACGCGGCCTCGAGCGTCTTTTCGCCGTCGGCCGCTTCAAACATGTCGTTGAGTTTTTTCGCTTCATCCAAAAGGTTAGCTCGATCAAAAAAGCCCCTCCTAACCCCATTCAGCAAAGCTAAATCAAAATCATCCGCCGTGCCGAATTCGTATCGATCTAAAATATCGTTCCAACGCTTTTCCTGTTCCGGAATATCCGGGCCGTCACCTAGGTCGAAAACCTTCCCTCTTTTCTCAAGGAGAAACTCAAGGTTGGGTGCTTCCTCTTTTGCGTAAAAGCTCCAACCAAGCAGTGCAAGCGAATGGACAGCCTGATGCAACACGCGTGGATGCATCGTTTCAAACCAGGGTGCAGCTCGCAATGCGAGCCGTTCAATCTTCTTGATAATACGAATGTTAGAAACTCCAAGCTCGATCACCCTTTCGCGCAAGAGTGCAGTGGTGGGAGCATCTCCTACTAGTGCAATCCGAGCGCAATCAATCGCATCAGGATCGAACGCAATCGACGCATCAACGACTTTCTCACTTAGGAGTTGGTATTGCTTCTTGTTTTCGCCCTCTAGCACATCGTCATTGAAGATGAGGATGACCTTGCAACTCCTCTGATCCCTAAGCTGAGCGACCAAACCGAGCACATCCTTAACTGCGAGGCTGTCTCCTTTTCGTTCCAAGTCATCAATGCAGACCAACGTTTTGGTCACAGAGAGATACGCCAGCCTCTCAACCATTGATGCAAAACTCTCACCACCAAATTTTTCGAAAATCCACGAGGCGTTTTCTCGAAGCCATTGGTCAGCCTTAACTACAAAGTTGTTCCTTGTAACCTCAGCATCCAACCCCTTGCCTATGTTCCGGGTCTCTATAAGGTTTTCAGCGATCGCTTGTTTAAGCCGATCCAAAGATGTGATCCCAAACAGCGAGACATACGCATACCACTCAAGGCCTATTTTGCGTTCGCTCGCCGCCGCTCTCAGCAGTGCATTCCAGATGAAAGTTTTTCCCACACCCCATTTCCCGTGAATGCAAAGCACTTCGGGGTCTTTCGATTCCAGGAATCGCCGGAGTTCTTCTTCAACTAAGGCCGTAGACACTCTTCGCTCCACCTTTCGTAAGTTCTTCTTTTGTTCTCTCATACACATTAAGTTGGGTCAACAGGACGATGCAACTTCACCCAACCTTCAGCACTTCGGCGATTGCCGAGAGGGGCACGCGGGCTTGGCGCTGGCCCAGGATCTCGCGCTCCAGCTCGACCAGGACTTCGGCGCCCAGCACGCGCTTGATCTCGCCCCAGAAGCCGAACAGCGGATTGGCTTCGGCGAAGCGCACGCGGTCGCCCGGGCGGCCGCTGAACGCGCGCGTCTTCTTCTGCCGCGCCGGCGAGTGGACCTCGCCGTAAGGATCGGCGCGCGCCAGTAACCCCGTCATTACCAATGACGGGACCGGGAGCGGCATCCGCGTTTGCGCGCGCACCAGGCCCGACACGCCCGGCGTCTCGTTGACCAGATAGAAGCTTCTGGGCGCCGTCCGCACGAACAGATAGCGCGTGAGCCAAGCGCGCTTTACCAGTCTCGCCTGGCGCGTGCCGAGCCCGATCCATTGCGTGGTGTGCGGAAAGAAGGTGACGAGGCCCTGCCGGCGCAAATGCCAGTCGGCGTAAGACTCTTTGCGCGGATGCGTGTGCACCGCGTACCAGTCCGGCGTCTCGCTCGCGTCTCCGGCGCTTGCGTCTTCGGCGCTCGCGTCTCCCTCCGTCTGCATCGTCGCTCCTCATCGCTCACACACCACCCTCACCCTGAGGAGGCGCGGGCAGCTTGCTGCGCGCGCCGTCTCGAAGGGTGCCCGTCCGGAAAAAGACATGCTTCGAGACGCGCACCTGAGGGTGTGCTCCTCAGCATGAGGTTTTGCTTTTGCGTCACCGTTTTCTTCTGCCGCCATCATCCCATCGCCCTCACCCTGAGGAGGCGCGGGCAGCTTGCTGCGCGCGCCGTCTCGAAGGGTGCCCCTCCGGAAAAAGACATGCTTCGAGACGCGCATCGGCATTCGCCGGTGCGCTCCTCAGCATGAGGTTTTGCTTTTGCGTCACCGTTTTCTTCTGCGCCCCTCACCACACCACCCTCACCCTGAGGAGGGTTTTCCTTTGCGCTACCGCTTCGCTGCTTGAGCGCATGCTCGAAGGGTGGCTCCCCGAAAAAGACATGCTTCGAGACGCGCGCCTTTGGCGCGCTCCTCAGCATGAGGTTTTGCTTTTGCGTCACCGTTTTCTTCTGCGCCCCTCACCACACCACCCTCACCCTGAGGAGAGTTTTTCGTTGCGCTACCGCTTCGCTGCTTGAGCGCATTTTCGTTTGCGCTACCGCTCCGCTGCTTGAGCGCATGCTCGAAGGGTGGTCCGGAAAAAGACATGCTTCGAGACGCGCATCGGCATTCGCCGATGCGCTCCTCAGCATGAGGTCGTTTGTTTGAGTGCGCGCGGTCATGACTCCTCCTCCGCGAGGACGCGGGCGGCGATCGCGCTCCGTTTCGGCGCGGGCACGAGTGCCGTGTACGTCATGGCGCGTTCGTCGAAGGCGAGCCGGATCAGGCCGGGGCGGCAGCCGGTCTCGTAGCGGTTGCGCACCTTCCAGCAGGTCAGCGACACATGCGCGCCGTGCACCTCGTCGTCTTCCAGATGCACGGTCCAGCCCATGCCGGGCTTGTTGGCGAAGGCCGCCGCGTCGGCGACGTCGTAGCCGAGCGGTTTCCGCCCTGGCTCCATCTTCTTGGGGTGCGCCAACAGAACGATATGGATGTCGTAGCGGTCGGCCCATTGGCGCAGGCGCATCAGCGCGAAATTGGCGTAAGTCGCCATGGTCTCGCCGCGCTCGAGCTGATGCTCGATTTCGTTCCACGGATCGATCACGATCAGATTGCAGCCGTCGCGCGCGGCGAGCTTGTGGATCATGCGCTTGAGCCAGGCCATGCCGTGCACCTCCTCGCCCTCGTCGATGCGGTGGAACAGGCGGTAATGCCGGTCCAGCGTGGCAAGCGCGAGCGAGCGCGCGGACGCGGGCGCGCGGGGGCCGACGCCCGACAGCAGCAGAAGATGCCGCTCCACTTCAGTGGGATCGGTCTCGAACAGGCCGAGCCCGATGCGGATGCCGTTCGCCTCGACCAGCCGGTGCGCGGCGAAAGTGATGAAGGTGGTCTTGCCGGCCGACGGCGTGCCGGTCAGCAGCGAGACTTCGCGCGAGCGGAACGCCATCAGCCGGTCGAGCGACGCATCGCCCAAGCGCCACACTTTGCGGCGCGGGCGCGGCGGCAGATCGGTGAAGCCGGTGATCAGCCCGCCCGGCGGATCGAGCGGGCGCGCGGCGCGGATCGCGTTCGCCACCGCGCCGGCGCCTCCACTTAGCAGCGCGTCGTTGGCGTCGTTCGCGCCGGAAGGCCAAGCGACATAGCGCACGTCGCACTCGTCGAAGAAATTGGCGACGCCGCGCAGCATGGCCGCGCCCGCATCGTCGTTATGCTGGGCGACGACGATTGTGTGCGCGCGCTTGATCGCCTCTTCGTTGTCGAGGAAGGGACGGTAGCGGTCCGGCGCGAAATTCTTGTCGGACCAGCCGGGCACGGCGATCGTGCGCGGGAAGCCGCTTTGCACCAGCGCCAGCCCGTCGAGCGCGCCTTCGGCCAGCACCAGAGGCTCGCCGTCGAGCGTCCGGTCTTCGAGGCAGTCGGCGTTCCACAGCGCGGCTTCAGAATCTTTCTCGAAGCGGAACGCCTTTTGGTCGAGGCGGCGATATTGCGTGGTCTTTGTGGTGCCGCCGCGGATGAACGGGATCGCGATCCAGATGCTGCCGTCGCGCGCCTTCGATCCCGCCCAGCCCATCCTTGCGGCGAGCTCGGGGTCGAGCCCGCGGGCCGCGAGCCATTCCGCCGCCATCATCTCCGGTGTCGTCGCCCCTGCCGTTGCGCGGCTCATGGAACCCTCCGCCCTTCCAGCCGCAATGCCAGCATTTCCAAACGATGCCTTGCGGCACGGGCGTGACCGACAGGCAGCGCGCGCGGCGATGTTTCTTGCTCAGATGCGAGCAGCGCGGGCAGAGCGCGCGCACCGTGCCGCGCAAGGCCCGGTCGAGAACGATGCCTACGCTGTCGAGGATCTCGCGGTCGGTTCTCACCCATCGCTCTCCCCGAGCTCGGAAATGCGCAAACCCCCGAACATGTCCCCGCTTCCATTCGCCCCGCCAGGCGAGCCTCCGTACCGCGAACCGTTCCCGCGTCCAGGCGCGCCCGCGCGGCGCAAGATCCCTTCGATCAGCGCCACCGGCTCGGGGCTGCGCTTCAGCTCGGCGACGCGGAGCGCCTCCAGCAGCCGCGCCTCGCCGTGGTCGCGCAGCCATTTGCCGACGATCGCGCCGGGGTTCCGGTGCGGCCGCTCCGACAGCGCCAGAAGCTCGCGCGCCTTGGCGTGGATCCACTGCGACGCCGTGGGCACTTGTTCCCTTAGGGGTTGTGCTTTAGGGAGTCTGGCCTTCGGAACCGGCAGCTCCGGTCCCGCGTTTTGCGTCGGGAGGCCGTCATGCCCGGGCCCTCCCCGGGTATCCATTCCGTGACCTCTTCCCCCGGGAGGAGACGCAGCCCTTTCTGCAGCCTCGGCGCCAGCCGCAGCGGGATGGGACCTCGGGCCGACCCTCTTAGGATCGCGCCCGAGGGTGACGGAATTCTCAGGCGCGCCCGCGCCCTCCTTCCCTTCCCGACTCCCTTCCTTTTCCCCAGGTGCAGGCACGTGCGCGCACGCGCCCGGCGCGGGGATCACACTGTCGGCCTCGCGCTGATTGATGTGCTGGTGCCGCCGCCAGCTCGGGATAAAGCCGTAACGCTTGCCGTCGGCCTCATAGCTCCGCACGAAGCCGTAAGCTTCCAGCGCCTCTAAAACGCCCGCGAAATCCACCTCGTCGTAAGGGAGGATGCCGGTCTTCAGCGCGCGCGGGCGCCATCTGAACCGGCCCTCGCGGTCGGCTTGCGTCCACAGCCCGGCAAAGGCGAGCCTGAGCGGAAGCCCGCACTCGATCTCGGCGTCGAACAGCGCCTCGTGCACGAAGAACTCGGGCTTGACCGTCCTGATCCGCGCCATTCGCCCCCCTCACCCGTTCCTTGACGCTCCAACACCGTCCTCATGCTGAGGAGCGCATCGGCGAACGCCGATGCGCGTCTCGAAGCACGCAGTGCGGCTCACCCTTCGAGACGGGCCTTCGGCCCTCCTCAGGGTGAGGGTTGAGGGTGAGCGCTTCTTTGTTTGCGCTATCGTTTCGCTACTTGAGCGCATGTAAGTCACGCCGCCTCCGTACGTTTCGGGGCAAGCGAGAACGGCGTGACGGTGACGCGGGCGCCGTTGGCATGGCCGCGCGAAAAGCCGCTTCCGGCGCTGACCGTGACCTCGCGCACGATGCGGTGGTCGTCGCCGTCGATCACGGCGCTGGCGACCAGCAGATCGAGGATCGGCTTCACGCGGTTGTCGAGATCGTAGGCCCGCGCGTCCGGCGGGGTCAGCTCGATCGCGACGCTGACGGGCCCGAGCACATGTTTCGGCCGCTGGATCGCCAACGCTTTGCTGGCTGCGTCGCGCCATAGCCGGTAGCGCTGCGACAGGATGTTGCGGCCCTGCACCGCCCGCCACATGCCATTGACCGAGGGCGGCCACGGCAGCAGGAAGGTCTGGCTGGCGGGTTTCTTTGTCATGCCGCTCCCCCACGCGTGGGTTCGCTACTTGAGCGCTTCTTTGTTTGCGCTACCGCTTCGCTACTTGAGCGCATGGTTTTCTTCATGCCTCCTCCCGCGCGAACACGATGGCGTGGTGCGCGGGACACCAGCTCGAGCCGTTCACTGTGGGGTGACCGCAAGCGAGCCCGTCGTCGCCGGCAATGAAGCGGCACTGGAAGCGGCCGATGTCGACGATGCCGATATTGCGCGAAGGCGGTGGCAGCGGCCCCACCGAGGCAGGGGGGGAGGCCCCCAAAGGAGAGACCGCTGCCGGTGCGCTTGCGGCAACGCCACTCGTGGCAACGCCGCTAGCGGCAACGCCGTAGGCGGGAAGGCCATGGACAGCGAAGCGCGCTTTGCGCATGAAGTTGAAACGCGGAGGGGGGTATTTGTTCCCGCCGGGCGAACACGGCGCGGTGCGGCCGGCGGCGATGCCGCTAGCAAAGCCTCGCTCGGCAAAACCGCGCGCAGCGACGCTGCCGGCAACGCCGCGCGCAACGCCGCTGGCGGCGAGACGCGAGCGCTGAATCTGCGTCGCCGGGCTCCGCATGCCGGTCAACCCGAGACGGTGCAGCTTGCCGAAGATGGCGCTGCGGGTGAGCCCACAGCCTAACCGTGCGGCAAGCTCGGCGCCCGACAGGCCTTGCGAATGAAGCGTCTTGAGGCGTTCGACCGCCTCGTCCGTCCAGACAAAGGTCAAGTGTTCCCTCCCCAATTGTTCCCTCCCGTATGGCGAGCCGGGGCGCGGCCCGAACGCGTCCGCGCCAGGCTCGATGTCACACTCTCAGCGTGTACTCAGACGCGAGCGCCGTTCGAGAGGCGGGCCGCCGGACGCGGGCCCCCATTCGTCCCCTCGTGAGAGAGCGGGACGGCTCATAAGGCGATGCGTGAACGCCGCGAATTTGGGGTCTGGCGGGTTGCTTCTTGGCGGAAGCACACGCGAAGCCCCCAAGGCCAAACTACGCATTTCGCGTAGCTTGTCAACGCCTCTTGCATAACGCGGGCGGTAATGCTTTGATTCGACTAGGACACATTTTGCATCGATGGACACAGTCGCAAGCCGCCTCAAATGGGCGCGCCGCGAGGCCGGGTTCGACACGGCCACCGCCGCGGCGCGGGCGCACCGCTTCACGGTGTCGACCTATCTCGGCCATGAGAACGGCGACCGCGCGCCGTCGCGCGGCACCGCCAAGCGCTACGGCCGCGCCTTCAACGTGCGCTGGGACTGGCTGCTCGAAGGCGAGGCCGCGCCCTCGTTCGAGGCGACCGCGGCGCCCGTGCTCGGCTATGTCGGCGCCGGCGCCGAGGTGAACCCGATCGACGACCCGGCCTTCCGCGAGACCTTCGACCAGGTCGAGCTGCCGCCGGGCGCGCCGCCCGGCACCGTGGCGGTGATCGCCCGCGGCGATTCGATGTATCCGCGCTATTTCGACGGCGAGCGGCTGTTCTACGTGAACCGCGAGCACCCGCCGTCAGAGCTGATCGGCCAGGAATGCGTGGTGAAGCTTCACGACGGGCGCATGCTGGTGAAGATCCTGCGCCGGGGCTCGCGCTCAGGGCGTTTCAATCTGGAAAGCTGGAACGCGCCGCTGATGGAAGAGCAGCAGGTCGAATGGGCCGCGCCGGTGCGCTGGCGGGGCTAGCGGCTCAAGTCGCGAACCCACGAGTGGGAAGCGGTAGCGCATCGAAACGAGACGCTTCGCGCCCTTCTTTCTGGCGGCGAGTGGTGAGGGTGTTCCAAGATTGTCGCCGGCGCGAAAGAACGAGTCGTGAGGCAAAATCAATGCAGACATATTTTAGGGACGTGAGGCACGGCAATTTTGTTTTGATCAGTGGCGATATGGTCTCGAATTGCATTGATCGCTGGGGAGAGTGGAGCGAAACGGAAGTAGAGCTTTTTGCCAGCATCCTCACGCCCCTTAGCAACGTTGTCGAAGTTGGAGCCCATATCGGATCTCATACCATTCCGCTCTCCAGACTATGCAGTGAAGGCAGCGTTTATGCCTATGAAGCGCAGCGGAAAATCCATTACGTATTGAACGCAAATATCGTCATCAACAATTGTCAAAACGTCATCTCGAGCTTGCTCGCGGTTACGGATCACGACGGCATATTGAAATTGCCCACGACCACTTACGAAGAACAATGGAACTACGGAAATTACAGCATCGTGTCCGGTTTCGATGACGAAGATATATTCAGGGGTCCCATCAGTTACGACTACATCAATGCCGGCTGTCTCGACCACGATCCGCATCTTGCCGAGTTGAAAGAGATCGATCTTTTGAAGATCGACGCAGAGGGCGCCGAGTTGCAGGTTCTAACAGGCGCCGGCGGGCTGATCGCGCGCCACAAGCCGGCAATCTATGTGGAGGCCACGCGGGAGGAGTCCAATCGAACCATCTTTAGCGACCTCAAGGCGCGAGGCTATTCCGGGTACTGGTTCGCCACGGTTCGAGCGCGTCCAGACAGCTATTTTGGGCCTGCAGATTATGGAGACGGTGTTGCCACGATGATGGATACTAACGCCATATTTTTCCACCGGGATAATCCAAGGGACGTGTTCGGCCTGACACAGATTCAAGATGAATTTATGCCACCGAAGACACTCCCGGTCTTAGTCTCGTACCCTGCAAAGACCGACGCTCCAATGTTCATTTACGGCAAGTAGCGGCTCGTTTCTCCGCGGTATCGCCCGAACGGGCACGACGAATGTTCGCTTGCGACGCGCTAGCCGGCGTGGCGCGTCAGGCGGGTAAACCGCAGACTGGCGAGGAGTCCGGCAAGCGCGAATCCGAACACGGCCCAGAACACGTGCTGATGACCGATCGGCCCGGGCGACCGGTCGAGCAAATAGCCCATCAGCGGACCCATGAAGACGTCAGGGGTGTAGCCGATCGCCGAGACCAGGCCGACCGCTGATCCCGTATAGGCGAGCGGAACTTTGCCTTCGCGCATGATCGCGAAGTAGAGACCGCGCAGCGCGAAGATGCCCATGGTGGCGCAGACGATGGTGAGCAAAAAGATCCACACCATGCCTGGGCCGATCATGCCGGAGGCGAGCACCAAGCTTCCTCCGGCGAGCAGCGCGAACGAGGCCGTGGTCATGCGGGACGCGCCGAGCCGGTCGGCCAGGAACCCTGCGCCGATTGCCGCCACGGGCCGGACCCAGAACGCCACGACCGCGGCCTTCGCCGCGCCGACCTCGTCCAAGCCGACCACCTGGTTGGCGTAGAGCGAAACATCGTCGATCGCTTTGAAGCCGGCATAGGCGCACAGGATAATCGCGGCCTGCAGCCAGACCGTCGGCATGCCGAACACATGGGTGATGCCGCGCCAAGACAGTTTCGATTTCTCGCGCGGCTGCGACAGGTCGCGCTTCGGCAGCGCCAGCCAGACGAGCATTGCGGCGCCGGCCGTGACCGCCGACAATAGCAGGATCACCTGCCGCAAGGCTTCCGTGCGCTCGGCCAGGCTCGCGGTTTCGCTGTCAGCGGGGAGCAGCGCGGCGAACAGCATCACCATGATTGCCGCCATCATCGCGGCCCACAATCCCCTGCCGGCATCGAGCAGGCCGAAGGCACGGCCTTGCGCGTCGCCGCCGCCCCATTGACGCGTCGCCCGGATCAACGGCGCCCAGAACAGGAAGATCGTGGTCAGGCCCCAATAGGCGTAAAGCAGCACGAGCGTCGATAGCGGCGGAACGGTCATCATCACCACACCGCCGGCGGCCGTGGCGGCGAGCGCGATCGTCATCAACAGGCGCGCGGGGAATCTGTCGGCGAGCGGGCCGCCGAAGAAATACGCGGCCATGGCGACGACGCCGTACATTGAATAGGCGGCGCCGAGCTCGAGATTGGTCAGATCGAACACGTCGAGGAGCGTGGGCCGGAACACCCGGGCCAGAACGAAAGGCAACAGGAAGGCGGACTCGCCGGCGACGATCAGCGCGGCGATGAACAGTCCCCGCCGCGCGGCGTGTCCTTCGAAGGCTGAATGCACAGTGCTTCTATTCGCTCAGCGTCGGTTACGGCTGATTGGTTTCGGTCTCGCTGGTTATGACTTGCTTGAGGAGGTCTGGACCGACCGCGATGTCGCCCGAAAACGGACGGCTATAGGAGGCGATCAGCAGCACGCAGAGTGCAATGCCTGTTGCAAAGAGTGTCAATGTTATAGCGCAGGTGGTCCGGTTGTCGCTGTGAACCATGGCAATGGCGACCAAGGTGCAGAATCCCTGAAGCAGAATCACCGCCCATGCGATCACGCTGACGGCGGTTTGGCTGGCAACGATGCGCTGGATGCGCGCCGTCTTGGCCTTTTGCAGCGCATCCACGATTTCGAGCTGCGCCGCTCTCTGATTGTCATCGGCAGGCCTTAAGGCAAGTGTGTAGTGCAGCGCCTCAAGCAGGGCCGTGGACGTCGACAGGGTCGCGCGTTGTTCGGCCATTGCCGGCCAATCTTGATCGACGACATCCTCTATATGGCGCTTGATCAGGGAATCGATGCGCGTCTGCTGTTCTTCCGGCAAAATTTCGGCGAGTAGAACGGAAGATCGAAGGGCGCTGGCCTCGGTCGCGACCGCGACCTTTCCCTTATCGTAATCGCGCCAGGCATCGGCGGCGATGAAGCCAACCAAGAGGCCGAAAATGATGCCCAACGGCGGCAGCAATCCAGGCGATACCGCCTTAAAGGCCCGTGCCCGCTCTTCGACGGCGAGCCGGATCACAACCAGATAGATGGCACCGGCGACGAGATAAGTGGCCATGAAGACAATGAGAACGATCCACGGCACAGGAACGTTGAGCCACCAATTGCTCATTGTCGATCCCCCTGTATAGCGTCTGTGCTTTCCGCGCGTGGACTGCGATGAGGTTTGCAGACGGCCGGTGCGTTATAGCTCATCGCGATCGGTCTCGTAAGCCGTCGGTATCGCGTATCGTCATTGAGGTCTGTTTGGTTGTTATAGTGCTCGATCCGCAACACGGCTCTCTCGAGCATCGCCGGCAGCCATGCGTTTCAGCCTTCTCAGAACATTGGGATACTTCGCCGGCGGGCTGTGGACCGCCTGGGGTGGGCGGAAACGAATCGAAGTCGCGCAGCGCCGCAACCTGCGGCGTCTCGTGGACAAGGCGCGGGCCGACTCGCCCTTGTTTGGCAGGCTTTACGCGCATCTTCCACCATCACGCGAGATCGAGCTGCACGACTTGCCGGTGACCCGCAAACCCGACCTCATGAGGGCGTTCGACGACTGGCTGACGATCCGGGATCTTCCCCTCGACAGGGCCCGCGATCATCTCAAGGATATGCGGAAGATTGGCGTGCCCATCGGCGATGTCGCCATCTTCCGGACCTCCGGGACATCGGGCGAACCGGCGGTGATCGTGCTGCCCTCGTCCGTCCTGGAATATTCCTATGGAATCTCGATGGCGCGCTTCGATCGGCACCAGTGGAAGCTCGCCCTCAAGGCCGGCGTGAAGGTGGCGATCAGCGGCGGCAACGGTCACTTTGCCGGCGTCGGGTTCAACAAATTGATGAAAATTCTGCATCCGAGGCTGGCGGGGCGTTGGACCTTCATCGAGGCCGAGCAGCCGATCGGCCGGATCGTTGAACGACTCAACGCGATCCCGGACATCGCCTTGATCCAGACCTACCCAAGCATGCTGACCATTCTCACCAAGGAACAGGAAGCCGGGCGCTTACGGATCGCGCCGGCGTTTTTCAAAACGGGAGGCGAGACGCTCACGGATGAACTTCGCAAGCGGGTTCGCCGGGCCTTCCCTTCGCTGGAATACGACATCGTCGATGCCTATGGCAGCACCGAGTGCCTGGTGCCGTCATTAGAGTGCAGAAGCGGGCGGCAGCATGTGAACGAAGATTGGGTCATCCTCGAAGCGGTCGACCAAGCGATGCGGCCCGTGCCTGATGGCACGCTGTCGGCGACCGTGCTGCTGACGGCGCTCGCCAACGAGGTTCAACCGATCATCCGGTATGACCTCGGCGACTGCCTTCGTTTCTACACGGACCCCTGCCCTTGCGGTTCGCCGTTCCGCAGTTTTCAGGTAGAAGGCCGCGAGGCGACGCTCGTTCACGTAGGAAGCGTGACGCTGTCGCCGCTCGTGTTCGATCTGGAGCACGAGCACGCAAGGCGCGTCCAGCTGGTGCAGACCGGCGAGAAGGATTTCGAGGTGCGCATAGAACCGGCCGACGAGGCGGCTTCAGAGGCTGTCTTCCAAGACATCATCCGGTCGGTGCAGCGCGTGTTTCGCGATAACGGGTTGGAGGACGTCGCGGTGCGAGAAAGCCGGACACCGCCCCAATTCACCGCGAGCGGCAAATTTCACGAAGTCTTGCCGTTGCGCGGCGCCGGCTCGCGAACATGACATGACCTATGAGCGCGCCTGGTGTTACGCGCCGGCGGTCGAGAAAAACGGGGAACTATGCAGGCTCGAGAGGGCGCCGCGCGGTGACCGCCGTGAAGCAGATCGTCCACGTCCAGTAGGCCGGATCCTGGTTGAGCCTGAAGAACTCATCGAGGGCGTCCTTGTCCGGGCCGCCCTCGCCGATCATCCGCTGCGCGATTTCGGCGATCGCGAGCCTCCACCACTCGGCGAATTCCGACCCGCCCTGGTACTGCATGGTGTGTCCCTCGACGTTGATATAGTCGCAGCCGAGCTGTTGCAGTCGAGGCGCGATTTTGCGGCCGACGAAGTAGTCGATCTGCCGGCCCGTCGCCCACTGCAAAAAGTCGCGCCAGAACTTAGCCTGGCTCTCGGGCTCGACCGTCATGGCCGGATGGAAGTCCGGCTCCTCGATGAACACCCAACCGCCCGGACGCACCGCCTTGACCATCGAAGCGATCACCTCCATCCGCTCGGGCAGTTGGTGCAGCAGCGCGCGGGCCATCACCAAGTCGTAGGCCTTCGACGGCAGTCCGTCCTTGACCACGTCGAGCGCGCCGATTTCGAGCGTGGGCGACTCGAGCCCGCGCATGAGGTCGGTGGCGATATCGGTCGCCTCCACTTTGCCGGGGGGCTTCAGCCGGCCGGCGAGCCATTGCGACAGCGAGCCGTTGCCCGCGCCGATCTCGAGACACCGCCAGCCGGGCTCGACCGGCACCTTCGCCAGCTGCGCCTGGCTCGTGGGGTCGAGCAAGCCCGACATCAGACGGAGACGCGCGGCCTCCTCGCCGTCACCGAGATCGTGCTGCCACACATATTTCGCCACGCGACCGCTCCTTGCCTCGAGCCCGGCACGATAGACAGTGCCCCGCCCGTCTCCCCATTGAGTCGACGCTATCGATCGCGTCGGCTATTGCTTCATAATAGCAAACTGTCTTGACGTTGGTGAATTCGGCCCTGGGGCGCTGCAAGGATCGTCGTGACCGCAAAACGCATCGCCTTTCCGGTCCTTTCGGTTGTGTTGGGTCTGCTGGCCGGACTGTGCATCGTCGCCGGTACGATTTTCATTCACGTGAAATGGGCCGAAACGTTCGGATACAACACCACGCCGCTTGTTCGAAAATCCAAAATTGCGGCTTGGCTCTTCAGCGACGAGTCCTACTACCGGCTTATGGCCGCCGCTCGATCGGGCCGCAGGTTTAGAACTGTTGCGGACTTCGATCAGAGTGTCGCCCTTCAGAAACGTTTATTCGTCCCGACAGACATGTATGGGTCTGTCAAATTTCGCTACCGCCCGAATATCGGCATCTACAATTGCCGCATTTGGTCCGGACTGCGATTCAGGAGCCGCGTGCTAAGGCGCAGCCGTAAAATTACCGCTCTGCTGAAGGACACAGTGCACGATTGCATTCATTTCCGCACCGATGAAAACGGCTTCAAGCCGTCCGTTGCCCCTGTTGATGACGGCAGCACGGTATTTTTCTTGGGAGATTCGTTCACCGAGGGACTGTGGACAGCTCCACAGAAGACGTTCGTCAGCCGCGTTGGCCGGAAACTGAGGTCGCGCGGTCTCCCCGCCAATCCGATAAATCTTGCCGTCAGCGGCTATGGCGCGTTGGAGATGTCGTGGATGCTTGAGAGATATGCTCCAATGTTCAGCCCCAAGATTGCGGTCGTCAATCTGTTTCTCAACGATGTCCATGACAACTTCGACAAGGTGTTGAGCGGCAACATACCCGACGAAAATTATCAGAAGATGTTCGAGTCCCTAAACAGAATTGCCGACTATTGTGCCCGTCACGACATCGCATTGTTGATCGCGGTCATACCGGCCAAGGGTCAATTTTCCGAGTTTCGGCAATTTCACGATTTTCAGGATCGCGTCAAAGAGTGGGCCGGACAACGGCAGTTGAAATTTTTGGACCCGCGCGACTATTTCGACCAAGTGGGTGTAAGCGACGTTTATTTACCGTGGGATCCGCATTTTTCCATCGAGGGGCATAAAAAATACGCCGACTATCTTGCCGGCCACATTGCCGAGGCAATGCGTGCAAATTAGCCGATCCGTGCTTCCATAACTTGCGAACGACACTTGGCGGACATCGCCTTCGATCTTTTGGCTGGCATTCGTTTGGGTGCGACACAGCGCTGCAGACCGCCCCGATGCCTGGTGAAGGATGCCTTCTCAATTCCTATATTCAAGTCCAGCGACGGGCGGCCTACCATCAAGGAGCGTCCGAAATGAAAACCTATCTCCTCGCCAGCGTAATTCTCCTCGGCTTTGCCGGTTCGGCCTACGCCGCCACCGGCCAATTCGACGACATGTGTGCTTGGGGCCTCGCCAACCACAAGGACGTGAAAACAGATTGCTCCGTCAACTCGACGATAAAGGGCAATACCTACTGCTTCAGCAGTCAGGACGCCAAGGCCAAGTTCATGCAGCATCCCGGCGCGAACCTGAAGAAGGCCGAGACCTTCTATAACAGCGAGCACAAGGGTTAGGCCTCCTTAAGGCCCACGATTTGCAAACGAAGCGCGCCCCACGTTCGTGGGACGCGCTTGTTGCTTTACCGGATGTTTGCGGCGAAGAACGATCAGTCCTGCAGCTCATGACTGCAGGTAACGCCGCCACCGTCCTCCGAACTCATGCCATACTCACCGCATACCAGCTCCAGCTCTTCGATATCGCACTCGCCGTGCTCGGGCGAATCGCCGGACGCGTTGCACGTATGTGTAAATCCGGTGGCCCGGCCGCTGCCTCTCGCCTTCAGGCGCGTTCCGGCAGAATGGGCTTGGTGCGATGCCGAGGATGCGCCCGCCCTGACATCCGGCTTGACGCGCTGAAACGTGCCGGGCTCCGCATAAGCCGCGGCGCTGAAGCCCAGCAGGGCGACGGCGAGAACTCCGGTGACCACTTTGATCGGCAGACTCGTCATGACCAATTTCCTTGTTTCGATGGCCCATCGATATCGATTGGTCGCTGCGGGGCGGGAAATGGTTCAAATACGCGGACGGCGGACACGTCGCCCGCTGTCCATGAATTCGGGCGCGGGTGGCGGAACAAGACAAAGACGCCACATTGTCGTAGAGCTGGTGGAGAGTCGAACAGGAACGAGGTGGAGCGCGACAGATGAGCAACTCCGATCTGATGAAGGCGTTCTTCGAGTGCACCGACGCGTATCTTTACATCAAGGACGCGGATGGGAGATTTCTTTACATGAACAAGGCCGGGGCGGCCGCGCTCGGTCTGAGCGAGGCCGAGTGCGTCGGCAAGACGGCCTACGATGTCATTCCTAAAGACCAGGCCGACGAAGAAACGCGACTCGACCGCGAGGCGCGCGTCGAACCACTGACCATCACAAAACTGATTACCCTGCCCGGCGGCGAGCGCACGCTCTACGACCATAAGTTTCCAATTCCGCTCCCGGACGGTTCAGGCGTGGGGGTCGGCGGCATCGTCTTGGACGTGACCGACGTTCAGAGCGGGCCTCGTCTCGTTATCGACCCGGAATCGTAGACCGGCACTTCCCGCGAAGCCCGTCTTTGCCGCTTTGAAGTTGCGGCCACTCCTTCGCCTCGGTACCGTCGCGCAACTGATATTTCCGCGGGAGGGAACGCGATGGCATCGCATAAAGACTGCTGCAAGATAAACCGGCGCAAGCTGCTTGGCGCATCGGCCGCCATGGCGGCTGTGGCGGCAGTCTCGCCCGCGCGTTCGGCTTCCGCCGCGCCCGCGCTGACGCAAGAACGGCGCGACGCCCTGACCCCCGACGAGATCGTCGCCGAAATGCTGGCCGGCAATAAGCGCTTCACCGCCGGTGAGCGGCGGCCGCGCGACTTCCTGGCCGAGCAGGAAGCGACCGCGTCGGGCCAGTTTCCCGCGGCAATCGCGCTGTCTTGCGTCGATTCCCGCGCGCCGATCGAATTGATCTGCGATCTCGGCATCGGCGCCACGTTCAACGCGCGCGTCGCCGGCAACATCGCCAATGACGATATCCTCGGCAGCATGGAATTCGCCTGCGCGCTCGCCGGCGCCAAGCTGGTGGTGGTGATGGGGCATACCGCTTGCGGCGCGGTGAAGGGCGCCATCGACAATGCCGAGCTCGGCAATCTCACGGGGCTTCTCGCCAAGATCCGCCCGGCGGTCGCGGCAACCGCTTATGACGGCGACAAGAGTTCCGGCAATCCTGACTATGTCGACGCCGTGGCGCGGACTAATGTCGGCTTGACGGTGAAACACATCCGCGAACAGAGCGCGGTGTTGCGCGATCTGGAGCAGAAGGGCGCGATCAAGATCATAGGGTCGATGTACGATCTGAACACGGGAAAGATCTCGCTGCTGGCCTAGCGGCGCAGGGCCTTATCCGGCGCTTCCAGTGGAACTTCCGAAACTTGTGTCAAATGCCACATCAAGACGCCGCTGGATTTACAACACTCTCAATCGGATAGGCGACATGGGAGGATACAATGCGGATAGCGATGGTGTTTTTCCTGGCGGCAGGCTTGCTCTTGGCGAACGTCGCAACGTCTGTGGCGGCGGACATCACACGCTCATGCAAGTCGGGTATTGACGTAGAAATCAAGGATGTGAACAGCGTACGATTGGGCAGAGTTGCGGGACAGGGGAAGTGCGGAAAGTCGGTGCCCAACAAGTGCCGCGAGCGAGCGCGCCATGTGATCGTCAAATGCCTCGAACAGATATGGGAGCATCGCTTCGAGAACAGAATTCCGCCCGAGTGCAACACGCTTGCGGGCGCAAGAACCGGGGCCAAGCTGATATGGGAGCTCAACCAACCGATCAAGCAACAGAACCGCATCACGGCGCGCATCGCCCATTGGGCCTGTTGCACGCAACGGCCCAACGCGTCGCGTCTTAATGTGCAAATCCGTGGAACGATCTCCGGCGACAAGGGATGCGCCCCCGGTCCCAAAGCCGCAAAAAAAGGTTACCAAAGCGATTGGGCAATGCCGAGCTACAACGTTCCCTGCGACGATTGGCGAACAAAAAAGGGCATTTGCAATTAGTTCAGGCCAGCGTGATCGACATGATGCAGGCGGCGACGGCAAGCGGCCCGCCGAGGTCGAACGGCCGGCCCAACAGGTTGATTTCCGGAACGTAATGCCAGGCGGCGTAGCCAACGCCGAGAAACGCCGTCGACGCCGTGATCCCGGCGATGCTCGCTTGCAGCCTGAGCGAGCCCAGAGTGCCGATGGTAAACCGGACGACGCGGTAATATTCGAGATCGTGGCGGTGGCCGACGATGACGGCAGGCTGTCGGGACTGCTCGACTTGCGCCATGTTCGCTGCTCCGGTTCGGGCGATCGAGCGATCCCCCTAGCATATTGAGGCCTAGCATAGGATGACGCTTTGGGCCTTAAAGCGGACGTTCCCGGCGCCGAAGCCTTTCCTCCGCCAAGCGCCATAAGCGGTCACGCCGGCGAAAATCGGTTTCAGCGTCGTCCCCGGCCCTGTAACGCCCAACTCCGTGCAATTTCCAACCAATAGATTGCGGTTCGCCATGCCGGCGCCGGCCGTCGATGCCGCGCCACCCTTACACGCACGTCGGCCGCATCGAACTCGATGGTGAACTCATCTATTTTTTCCACCTCAAACGTTTGCGGGCCGATCTCACGGATGAAGTGCGATACCCGGTAGATTTTCTTCCCTTGAGAGCAGAAGCGTAGCTGACCTGACGCGCCTAGATTATCGCAAAGCCATTTTATTCGAAAGGCAGGGCTTGTACTCGAGAGAGTCAGCTCGCTGGAGCGAACCTTCCGGTAGCTTCCCGAGTCGGCTGCCTGCGGGGAGGGCCGCAGAGTTCCATTCAGATAACTCTGTAGTTCGCTCCGAACCAGACTTCCTGCGGCGCGCGCGAGGCAAACTTCCCAATAAATGAAACCGCGTTTGGCATCGTAAGGGACTCTTCGAACACCGATGATATCGCCCTTGTCGATTCCGCGTGACAGACAATGCAGGGTGATGCCTCCGTGGAGATCGGCCTTTTCATCCAAAATCATTGCTGCTCGAGGATTGGGCCCTCGATAGTGCGGCAACACGGACCCGTGAAAGTTGACCGCGCGGCCAGAAAACCGCGACAGGATAGTTTCAGGCACAATTTGGCCGGTCACCGCGGTGATGAGGACATCGGCGTGGAGTTTCCGGATTGCGATATCCGCGTCTGTCCAAGTGGACAGATCGGGGTTGCGGCGAACGGGAATGCCGTACCGCCGTGCCATCGTTCCGGCGGACCATGCGGTGCCAAGCGCACGGTCCCGCCGCAGGAAGCGCCGCAAATTCTTGGAGCCGATCCAAAGAGCCGCGACGGAGTTTCCGGTTTGAAGCCACGCGCTCATGATTTTCGCGGCAATCAAACCTCCCGACGTGAGGATAAGTGCGTTCATTCAGTCAATCCGCCAATCCTCAAACACCTTGGTTGCACTGCCTGAAAGAGTAAAGGCCCCAAGGCACACTTTCCCTAGCGCCGCACACGCACTGGCGCTCGCGAGCAAGATCGGATAGATTGGAATGCTTCGACCACGGATCGTTTTGATCAGCATACGTCGGCCTTAAGATGGCGGAGTAGCTCAGCTGGTTAGAGCAGCGGAATCATTTTCCGCAGGTCGGGGGTTCGAATCCCTCCCTCCGCCAGTCTCACGTTGTAAGCGACCCCTCCCCCGCCCGGTCACACCGCCTCACCCTGAAAAGGCGTATGCGGCATGTCATGCGCTGCCGCTTCCCCACGAGTGGGTTCGCGACCTGAGCGCGCTGCCGCACACGCCCGGCAAGCCGGCCTCAGCATGAGGCTTAAAGGTAGACAAGCTGTGCGTTTCTTGTGGACCGGCTGTGACTCCCCCTGCCCGGCCGGCTTGCGCCGCTTGTGACTCATCTGTGGATGCGTGGTGGACGCCAGCGCCGAACGGCGTTTCGCGTCAAGCGTCTGCGGAGGCCGGCATATTTGACAGGCGCCCCCTTGTGAACTTTGGGGAAAAGTGCCGCGCTACCCGGCCGGAAGCCGCAAGAGCTGGTCGGGGCAAGGGTAACGGTCCATCAACCCAACCTGCCCTAGAAACCCATTGATTTTGCGTGGAAACCGGACAATATGAAGAGCGTCGCCTAACATGAAGCGACAGAGACTTGGAGCGAAAAAGATGAGCGCCCCCAAGCGCGAAGGACCGAACCGTCAGGACGAGAGTTTCGACCTCGAACTGACGTCCGCACCCCGGGTCATGCTGAAGACCTCTTCGCGCGAAGACGATCGTTACGTTTCCCTCAGGGAGCGCGTGATCAGCCGCTTCCCGAAGACGCTTGCCCGTCTTGCGAAGTGAGCCTCTTTGGCTTCCCCCAGGGCAATTAATTAGGCTGAATCAACGGCTGGTCGCCATCACGGGCGAACCGTTTCTCGTCACCGATTACGGACTGCTGGAAAGCGCCTGGGCACGCCAGATCAACGCCTGGCATTACGGCGAGGACGATTGGGCCGTTCTCGCCGTTTCCCTCATGCTGGGCATTGCCCGCAACCATCCGTTCGAACAGGGGAACAAGCGGACCGGCTTCGCCGCCTCGGTCATGTTCTTGAACCTTAACGGCCTCGACCTGAACACCATCGATTCCGAAGCCTTCGCCGAAACGATCATTGCCGCGATCGAACGGAAGATCCCCGACGAGGCTCTCATTCGCCTCATCGGCGCCGACCTGATCGGGTTCACGGGCTCCTAGCGCCTACGCAATTTGCATTGACAGAACTACGCAATATGCGTAGCTTCCGCCTCGTCCCCGCCCTGCTTCGCAATCGGCCGGCGCGGGGGCGCCCTTCGCTTAAAGGGCATGGCCTCTCTCTTCGCCTGGCGGCCCGCTTACGGGGTGGAACAGCGGGCCGCCTCTTTCTCCGGGGCGAGACACAACCTCAAGTTTACGCCATGACCAGAATCGCAAAGGATGCGGACCACGCGGTGCCAGAGGATGAGGCGCCCGCGCGCGCGAAGAGCAGCGCCCAAAGGATGACGCGACGCGTCTTCGGGCCGATGATCGCGGCGGGCGCGGCGGACTATATGCGCGGGCGCGATCTGCCGAAGCTGCTCAAAGTTTCCGAGGACGAGCTCGAACGGTTCACCGTCGAGAGCACGGAGCGCATCGTCGCGCGCCTCACACGCGCGGCCCGCGCCCAAGGCGCGCTCGGGCGGCGGCGCCACTGGTCGTACGACATGAACCGGCATCTCGCCGTGCTGATCGCGCTCAAGGCCGAGCGCGCCAGCCTGGCGCATCTCCGCAATGCCCAAGGCCTGGCCCGGCTGGTCGCGGCGGCGGCATCGCCGCAAGCAGCTTCGCTGCAAGCTTCGCCGCGAGCGGCCTCGCCGCAGGCGGCCTAGCCTGGTGGGCGGCGTGAGCCGGATCGCCCTCACCCTGGTATTTCTGTTTTTGCTGTGGCGGCTGTTCGCGCCGGAGGAGCCCGCCATTCCGCCGGAGCATCAGGCCTCGCTCGTTCCCGTTTCTCATCCCGTCACCCCCGGGCTTGACCCGGGGGTCCATTCCGTTGCGCTTCCGCTTGGCGTTGGCTGCGCAGAACGGATTGCGCCTGCCGCTCCGCCTTTCAATCGTCATGGCCGGCCGAAGTGCCGGCCATCCACGTTTTTGCTGCCGCGCCGAAATTCGTGGATGGCCGGGACGGACAGGCTCGCCTGTCAGGCTCGCCTCCACCCGGCCATGACGATAGGACCTGGAAACGGCGAGGCGGCGCCGTGAGCGCGCGCGCCGAAGATGCCTCGCACCAAGACGCGGAAACCGCTGACGCGCAAGCGGGCGAGCCGGGCGCCGACCCGCTAGCGGGCGGGGCGACCGGTGAGCCGGGCCCTTGCAATCGCTGCTGGCCATCGCCGCGCTTGCCGCGCGCGATCCGCAGGTCGACGCGGCCAAGCTCGCAAGCCTGCTGGATCTCTGTCGCACGCTGGAGAGCGAAGCGGGTTTGCGCGCCTTCAACGAGGCGATGATCGCCGTGCAAACCGAGCTGAAGCCGATCGCCACCGACGCGCTCAACCCGCAGACCAAGTCGAACTACGCCTCTTACGCCGCGCTCGACCGGGCGCTCAGGCCCATCTACACCGCGCACGGCTTCGCGCTGTCGTTCGACACGGGCGACGCGCCCGCGGCGGAAGCGGTGCGCGTGCTGTGCCATGTGTCGCATCGGGCGGGGCATGTGCGCGTCTACCGCGCCGATCTTCCCGCCGACGGCAAAGGCGCCAAAGGCGGCGGCGCCATGAGCCGAACCCACGCGGTTGGCTCGGCGCTGACTTACGGCATGCGTTATCTCTTGAAGATGATCTTCAACGTCGCCATCGGCGAGGACGACGACGACGGCAATGCCGCGGGCGCGGGCGCCATCACCGCCGAGCAGGCCAAGACGCTGCGCGCGGCGATCGATGAGGTCGGCGGAAGCCCGGTTAGCTTCTGCCGCCAATACCGCATCTCCAAGCTCGCCGACCTGCCCGCCCACAAATACCGCGACGCCCTGGACCGGCTCGCGAAGGGCCGGGTCGGGTGATGTTGGTTGGGAGGGCTTTCATTCTGCGAGTAGGCCGTTTGGCCTACAACCATATGGCTGCTACTGTAAAACCCTGGCCTGGAGGGGTTTTCAATGCCGGCAACTTATTGGCTCGACCTCTTTACCTATCAAACCTGGACTGAGTTCTTGAAAGCCGGAGGCAAGGTCTCGGGCTTTCGGAAAAGCCGCTGGAAGACAGTCCAAAAAATCAAAACCGGTGACATTCTCCTCTGCTATCTCACAGGTGTAGGGCGTTGGATAGGTTTGCTCGAAGTCACGGGACCCCCATTCGAGGACTCCACGCCTATCTGGAAAGTCGATGCGTTCCCTGCTCGGGTCCCGGTTAGGATCGTCGCAAGGCTTGAGCCTGCAACCGCGGTTCCTGTTCTCGAAATGCGGGATGTGCTCTCTGTCTTCCGTGATCTAAAGAGCCCTCACGCATGGACCGGCCACTTTCGAGGATCGCCCATGCGGTGGAAGACATCTGATGGTCAGGCAATCGTTGATGCCGTCAGGGCCGCCGTCGATAAGCCGGTGGAGCGGGCCTTCGATCCTGCAAAGTTAAAGAAGGTACCTCCCATACTGAAAACTCGGAAGGGCGGGGCCGTCGTAATACCCGAGGACGAGGAAGACGAAGAGGAGGGTCAGAAAGAAGTCCAACCGACTGTGGAGGTGAGCACCGCCTCCGAGACCGAGCAAAAATCGGTGTCAGTCCATACCGAGATTCAGTGGCTGCTTTTAAAGCTAGGCACCGACATGGGACTGGACGTGTGGGTTGCCAAGAACGACCGGCACAAAAGTTTTAACGGAAAAAATTTCGACTCCATTCAAGGCCTGAAGGAAAAACTCCCGCTCCAGTTCGATGAAGCCACAACGCGCACCATCGAACTCATCGACGTGCTGTGGCTGAAGGGCAATTCAATCCAGGCAGCCTTCGAGATCGAGAGCACCACATCAATCTTCTCAGGCTTGTTGAGAATGTCCGACCTAATCACGATGCAGCCAAATCTCAATATCCCTCTCTACATAGTCGCCCCAAGCGAGCGGCGCCGTAAAGTTTTGGTAGAAGTGAATCGCCCGACCTTCGCCTCTCTAACGCCTCCTATGTCAGAGCTGTGCCGCTTCATCGCCTTCGAAGCGCTTCAAGAGCGTTTGGAGTCGGCGTCGGAATTTCTTCAATTTCTGAAGCCAGAGTTTCTCGACTCGATTTCTGAGAGTACGGAGATCGAAGAGGTGTGATTGTGCCGAGCCATAAGGCATGAACTCAGGCCGCAATGCCTGGACGGAGAGTCGTCCAATGGACAAGGCTATCGTAGCCCGGCTACATGCAGGCCGCACTTGATGCTGCCGGTGGCAGGGATATTTGCGTTCCACGGAACAAGACCAGGAATGATGTTTACGACGCCGTCATGCCTAAACTAAAAAACGCCAGCGGCCTTCAAGACGTGGATGCTATTTCAGTCCTCCAGGCACTTATGCGTGACGAGTACCCTTGCAACTAAGGCATGCACCGTCAGGTGCGCGTCTCGAAGCACGCATTTTTGTCCCACCCTTCGAGACGGCGCTACGCGCCTCCTCAGGGTGAGGTGTTCGGGGAGGCGCGCAGTGCGGGCAGCGCGGTTGAGGCGGCAAAACCAAGGCTGCAACCCCGGCTTGCTTGGCCGGCCTTATAATCAGTGGTAAGATTAGTTTGTGGCTCGCGTAGTCGGGCCCCAGCCACTGCTTTCTAAGCCCTGCGCCCTCCGCGGGGCTTTTTTTGTCTGGTCCTGGTTCGCGCTATCGCTCCACAGTCGCGGTGGAAAACTCGTGGCGCGCGCGGCGAATCCCGGCGTCGCGGCGGCGATTTCAGTTAAGACTCGGGGGGTCTCGGCTCGAGAGCCTTGACTCTAGAGTCTCAATCAAAGGCCCGCGCGCACAAGCCCGGGCCAAATTTAGGGGGATACGCCATGGACGTGACACCGCCGAAACAGATCACGCTGCTGATCTCGGTTCTGATCGCCATTCTCGCCGCTCTGGTTCACTGGAACGTGCTGCCGGTCGCGCAGCTCGGTTCCGGCTTCTCGGTGTTGGGGATCGGCTATCTGCTGCTGCTCGCCGGCAATCTCCTGCGCGGGCTGTAACCGCGCGCCGCCGCTCCGCTCCTCACGCGTCATGGCCGGGCTTGTCCCGGCCAGCCTGTGGCTCGCCTTGCCCGGCCATGACGAGGCAAAGGGTTGAGCGCGCTTTTTTATTCTGCCCTCGCCGCCGCACTGGTCTCCTCATGCTGAGGAGCGCACCGCAAGGTGCGCGTCTCGAAGCACGCACTTATTGTGGCACCCTTCGAGACGGCGCGGGCGGCTTGTTCGATGCGCTACCGCTTCGCTACTTGAGCGCTGACAAGCCGCTCGCGCCTCCTCAGGGTGAGGCTTTTTTTGTGAGCCCTTTTTAATGCGCTACCGCTTCGCTACTTGAGCGCGGGCCACGGCCCTTTTGTTGACAAATTAACCCTAAAGACTGCGCGCTTGAGAGGGATAGCGAAGTAGACGGTTCAGGAGATGCGTGTTGCGCCGGGCTGAGAGGCCCCGGTGCGGGCGCTCAGGCTTGGCTTAAAAGCTTCGGCTTTCAGGCCCGGCCTGAGGCCTGGACTTGAACATTTAGCTCGCGTTTACCGCGGTCCCAAAACTTTGACCGATTAGGCAACCGAAAGGGGGATGGGGGCGTTTCCTTTGTGCGGACGTGCGTTCCTGCACGCGCGAACGTTCAAGGGCAAAACCGGTGACGGAGGGGAATATGGGTCACCTCAAGCTCGCGCCTCCCTTTAATGTCGTTGTCTCGCCGCGCGTCCTGCAGACGTCGAGACGGCCTGCGCCCCGCGCGCCACGGAACTCAGAAGACGACGCGCTTACGGAGATCGCCCAGCGTTTTGCGCCGGGCGCGTCCCTCATGGCCGATCCTGCGCCGGCCCCCTCGCCCAACGGCGCTCGCGTCAACGGCGCTAGCGTCAACGGCGCTGGCGTCAACGGCGCTGGCGACGGCGGCGCACGCGGCGCAGCCGGCGCGTTCAAGGCGCTGCCGCAATCGTTCCAGGGCCTGATCCTGGCGCTGATCCTGATCGCGCTTCTGCCGAGCCTCACCTTGACCGCACTGGTCTGGTTCGGCCCGGCCGAGATCACCGGGTTCGTCGCCGACAAGAGCGCCCCCGGCAAGAAGACCCACCAGATGAAGACGCACCAGATGACGGCCCCGCGCATCAAGACCGCGTCTCTGGTCGATGTATCGTTAGGCGCAAGCGAGCCCGCGCCCGCCGCCGCCCCCGACACCATCGCCGCGGCCGACACGGGCGAGACCGGCGAGGCCTCGCTCGCCACGCCGCACCGGCTCGAAGCCGAAGCGGGCCTGTCGGTGCCGTTCACCATCGCGCTGGCAAGCGTCGAACCGCTGCCCTCGCGCAGCGTGATCGCGGTCACCGGGCTGCCCGCGGGCGCGACCTTGTCGGCGGGCCGGCCTTACACCGAGCGCGAATGGAACGTGCGCCCGGACGAGCTGTCGGGTTTGCGGCTCTATGTGCCTGAGACCGCGCAAGGCGAAACCGTGCTCGAGATCGCGCTGATCGCCAGCGACGGCGAAACCCTGGCCGAAGCGCAGACCGCGCTCAAGGTGACCGCGCCGGTTCACGTCAACACCGCGGCGCCTGCGCCGGCGCCAGTACCGGGCTTCGATCCGTATGCCGGACCGTCGATCGGCGAGGTCGCCGCGCTGCAAATCTCCGTGCCGGAAGCGCCTGAAGCCTCCGAGGGGCTAGCCCCTGAGCCGCAAGCGGTTGAGGCGTCGGAACCGCAAGCCTCCGAACCGGACGAAGCCGAAACCGCCGCCACGGAAGACGAGCCGGACGCCGGCGCGGCGGAAGCGGCCGCGGACGAAGCTGCTAGCAGCGAAGCCGCTAGCGGCGACGCCGCCAGCAGCGAAGCCGCCAGCAGCGAACCCGCGAGCGGGTCCGTTCCGGGCGAGCCCGTCGCCGGCGAGCCGGTAAGCGAACCGACCAGTCCGGAAAGCGGGCCGTTCGCCGATAGCGGCGCCAAGCCGGAGCCATCGCTGGCGCTGTCGGATTTCGTCAATTTGCGCGCCCGGCCGACCTCCTCGGCGCGGGTCATCGCCGTGATCGCCAAAGGCACTAAGGTCACGCCGAAGGCCAAGCGGCGCGGCTGGCTGAAAGTAACCGACGCCGAGTCCGGCAAGACCGGGTGGATCTACGGCCGCTATGCCGGCGGCACGGCGCAAGCCTCCAATGCCTCGCCGTCGCGCTTGAGCGCCGGCGCCACGGCGGACGAGGAATCGGTGCTGACCAAGTTCGGCCGCTGGCTGGTCTATTAGGCCAGACCCGCGCGGAACCGGGCCGGCAAAGAGGCGTTCTGCTTAAAGCCCGCAATCCTTGCGGTTCCGTTGCGGAGCAAAGCGTTTATACTGTTAGCCTCGTTCCGTTGAGGCCATGAGGCCCTGAGACGAATGAAACACGCCGCATCGCCAACCAAGGTCTTGGCTCGAACTGTCGCTGCCGTCGCGATCGCGCTGTTTTGGTGCCTCAGCGCGGTGGGAACGACGGTCGGAACGGCCACGCTGGCCACCAGCTTGACCGCCGCGACCAGCACACCGGCGGAAGCGAAACGCCGGCGTGGACGCCGCCGCTACCGTGGGCGTGGGCGTGGCCGCCGCTGGCGTGGGCGCAGGGGACGCCGCTGGCGTGGGCGCCGCCGGCGCGGCGGCTGGTACGGCTATCCCTATTACTGGCCCTATTACCGCCCAGGCTTCAGCATCTGGTTCGGCTTCTAACAGGAGCCCCGTTCCTAACGCCGCGTTTTGCCGATTGGCGGTGGAAGCAAGAGCCCGTCCCATTCGCGCGCGTGGTCGACGAGGCCAGGCCCTGGCGCCAATATTTCCCGCTCAAAGGCAACAACGATCCCGACTGAGGCCCGCTTTCGCTCAATTTCTGAGCAAAAAGACCTAATGCCGCATTAACCAATGTGGCAGCGCAGCATAACCGGCCCCCCAAGATCAAATCCGTCGTTAACGCTTTTTCTCTGGTATTCCGCAATAAATCAGCGCGCCGTTAATATTTCCGATTGTCATATAGAGATTACCTGGAACCGTTGCCTTATTTCTTCCAAGGATCGCTATTCTTTCGTCATAAAATCCTCGCGTTCCGGCTGCCAATCCGCATCGCCCGTCAACAAGTTTGGGAGAGATGCATTGCGGATTTGCAGCTTACTCATTGGGCTGACGATTCTGATCTTGGGAGCTTCGGCGCCCGCGTCAGCCGCGATCCATGCCGGCAGCCACTGCCTCGCGGCGGCGGCCCCGAAACATAATGTGCGCTTCGTCAACGCCGACATGCTCCTGCCCGGCTTGAAGCCGCAAACGGCGAGCATCGACGACGAGGAGCGGGATTACATGATCCGCACCATCGCCTTCGAGGCGACCGGCGAGACCGAAATCGGCATGGCGGCGGTGGCGCATGTCATTCTCAACCGCACCCGCGCCGGCCGCTGGGGCGACAATATCAAGGACGTGGTGCTGAAGCCCTGGCAGTTCGAGCCGTGGATGACGCGCCGCAGCGAAATGGAGCGGATGTCGCCCGAGGACGACCGCTACCAGAACGCCGCGCGCATCGCCGACGCGGTTCTGGCTGGCGACATGCCCGACCCGACCGCGGGCGCCACCCATTTCCTCAATCCGGTGGTCGTCAAGAAGCGCCGCGGCGGCACCTTGCCGAAATGGGCTAGCGGCGAAGGCCGCCCGTTCGGCCGCCACACCTTCTATGCGCCGGAGACCGAGCTCCTGCCGCCGGCCGAGGTGTTCGCCGATTTCGCCAGCGCCGAGATCGTGCCGTCCGCCTGCTGACCCAGGTCAGCGCGCGGCCTTCACCACCAGAAAAAATTTAACTTAAATCGCGAGCTTCGAGCCATGACGGGGTCCCTGCCCTGTCATGGTTCGCGGGCCCCGCGCGCGCGCGACCAAAAAAGGTCACGCCGGTTTACTATTCTGGCAGAAAGCCGCCGCCCGCAAGGAAAGGACATGACGATGCTCCTCCGCCCGATCGCCTTCGCCGCGTTCATCGCTTGTTTCGCCGCTGCCGCGCCGCCGATGGCAGGCCCGGCCAAGGCCGGGATGGCCGCGCTGGCCGTCTCCGATCAGCTTCCCCCCGCCGAGGCCGACGCGGTCAAGACCATGTTCGAGACGGCGACGCAGGCGCTGCTCGATGGCGACCTCGACAAGTGGCAGACCTTCTGGACCGAGGATGCGACGGTGATGCCGCCGGGCCAAGCCACGGTCAAAGGCCGCGCCGCGCTGGTGGACTATGCGGCCAAGAATTTGGTGGGCAAACTCGACGGCTTCAAGCAGTCGAATTGGCGCTTCGAAGGGTGCAGCGATTTGGCGGTGGTCACCACCGGCATGTCCTGGACGTCCAAGGACGGCAAGAAGATCGCGGCCAAGCAGATCGTGATCGCCGTGAAAGAGCCCGGCGGCGCGTGGAAAGCGAAGACGGTGATCTACAATTTCGACCCCGCGCCGTAACGAGGTTGCGCCAGATCAAAGTGGGCGCGGGCGCTGCGCGCTAGCGTTCGCAAGCTCGGGCGGGCTGTCTCCTGCCGACAGACCGCCCGGGAACGAGATCTCCTAGATCCGGTTACATATTGTGTCTTGCGTAAGAAGGCGCCTCCGGCCCCACCGCCGGAGGCGCTCTTTTATTGTGTGCGGTTTTGCGCGTGGCCGGCGCACCGGCAGGGTGTCAGCAAACGCCGCCGATCTGTGGCCCAGGAGCCACAGTTTTCCGCAGATTCCCCGATTCCGAAGCGATTTTTCGCCGGGTACAACTTCCAGTCTTTAAGCTGGAGACACTCATTCACGGAGGATCACCGGGACAACCGCACAACCTGAGGGGGGCAGACCATGCCAAGCACCACGAAACTCTTCGCGTCAGGCTTCACGCCTGAATTGCAGGAGGGCGCGCCCTCCCGCACGGCCGGATCGGCGCGGCATCGCGCCGTCAAGCCTCTGTTGCTGTCGGCAAGCGCGCTGGCGCTCGGCATGGCGATGGCGCCTCCGGCCGAGGCGACTCAGGCCTTTTGCGTCGACTCCGGCATCAACAACACAGTTCCGGCTTCCGCCACCGGCCTCGATGCCGTGGCCTGCGGCGCGAGGGCCATTGCCAACGGCGTCGCCGCCACCGCGATTGGCGCCGACTCCAACGCGAACGGCCCTGGCGCGACGGCGACGGGCAACCTGGCCAACGCCAACGGCCTCGGCGCCACGGCGACCGGCGCATTCGCCACCGCCAACGGCGACGCCGCCACGGCGACCGGCCTGGGTTCTTCCGCCAACGGCGCCAATGCCACGGCCACGGGCCGATCCGCCCGCGCCAACGGCGCCAATGCGACGGCGACAGGCCAATTCGCAAACGCCAACGGCGTCGACGCCACGGCGACGGGCGCGCGAGCCAACGCCAATGGCATGATCGCCACAGCTACGGGCGCATTTGCCAACGCGCAAGGCGACTTCGCCACGGCGACCGGCGTGGACGCCAGCGCCAATGGCACAAGCGCCACCGCAACGGGAGACAGCGCCAGCGCCAACGGTACCAACGCCACGGCGACCGGCGTATTTTCCAACGCCAACGGCCACAGCGCCACGGCGACCGGCTTCAGGGCCCTCGCCGACGGCGCCAATGCCACCGCGGCGGGGAGCAATAGCACCGCCACCGGCGAGTTCGCCACGGCGACGAGCGCGGAAGCCAACGCCAATGGCAACTTTGCCACGGCAACGGGCGCATTTGGCATCGCCAACGGGGGGTTCGCCACGGCCACGGGCGCAGGCGCCAACGCCAATGGCATTGTTGCCACCGCGACGGGCGGTGACGCCATCGCCAACGGCGCCAACGCCACGGCGACCGGCGGATTTTCCAACGCCACCGGCCACAGCGCCACGGCGACCGGCTTCAGGGCCCTCGCCGACGGCGCCAATGCCACCGCGGCGGGGAGCAATAGCACCGCTAATGGCGAATTCGCCACGGCGACCGGTGCGAACGCGGTTGCCCGGGGCGATGATGCGACGGCGACCGGTGAGGGGTCTAGAGCCATCGGGACCAATGCCACCGCCACCGGCACAGGCGCGGCGGCCCGCGGCATCGACGCCACGGCGACGGGCGTCCTCGCCAACGCCAACGGTATCTTCGCCACGGCGACGGGCGCCAATGCCAACGCCAACGGCAATCAAGCCACGGCGACCGGCGTGAACGCAACTGCCAATGGCGCCAACGCCACGGCGACCGGGGTGAACGCTGTCGCTAACGGCAACGGCGCCACGGCGACCGGCGTGTTTGCCAACGCCAGCGGCGCCGCCGCCACGGCAACTGGCTCAGGTGCTGTCGCCAACGGCAACCAGGCCACGGCGACGGGCAGACTGGCCAACGCGCAGGGCAACAACGCCACGGCGACGGGCAGACTGGCCAACGCCAACGGCGCCAGCGCCACGGCAACGGGCAACGAGGCCACCGCCCTTGGCGGCAGCGCCACGGCGACCGGCTTCCTGTCCAATGCTTTTGGCGACTCCGCCACGGCGACGGGCGCCGCAGCCTTCGCCAATGGCGGTGGCGCCACGGCGACCGGGGTGAACGCTGTTGCCAACGGCTCAAGCGCCACGGCGACCGGCGACCACGCACGCGCCACCGGTACCAATGCCACGGCGACGGGCACCTTTGCTAACGCCATGGGCGAGTTCGCCACGGCGACCGGCGCCAATGCCACGGCCCGTGGCACTGCCGCCACGGCCACGGGCGTAGCGGCCAACGCCAACGGTGAACAGGCCACGGCGTCCGGCGCCAACGCCAACGCCAATGGTGGACAGGCCACGGCAACGGGCACCTTTGCCAACGCCAATGGCACAGGCGCCACGGCCACGGGCGCCAACGCCAACGCCGAGGGCGGACAGGCCACGGCGACGGGCAATTTCGCCACCGCCAACGGCTTCTTTGCCACGGCGACGGGTACGGACGCCTTCGCCAACGGCGTCGAAGCCACCGCGACGGGCGTCAACGCCAGTGCCAACGGCGAATTTGCCACCGCGACCGGCTCGCTTGCCAACGCCAACGGCGCCAACGCCACGGCGACCGGCGCAAATGCCATTGCCAACGGCAGATTCGCCACGGTAACCGGCAACCAGGCCAAAGCGAACGGGGCAAGCGCGACGGCAACCGGCAGCTTCGCCAACGCGAACGGCCAGTTCGCCACGGCGACGGGCGTTAGTGCCATTGCCAATGGTGATTTCGCCACGGCGACAGGCGACAGCGCCAGGGCGAACGGCGAATTCTCCACGGCGACGGGCGTCGGCGTTAACGCCAACGGCGAGAGCGCCACGGCGACAGGCCGATCGGCCAAAGCCAACGGTTTTAACGCCACGGCGACGGGCGCATTTGCCAACGCCAACGGCGAGCAAGCCACGGCGACGGGCGCATTGTCCAACGCCACTGGCGCCAACGCCACGGCGACCGGCGCGAACGCAACAGCCAACGGAGCCAATGCCACGGCAACGGGGCATTTTGCCAACGCCAACGGCCAGTTCGCCGCGGCGACCGGCGACCAGGCCTTCGCCAATGGCGAGTCCGCCACGGCAACGGGCCATACCGCACGCGCCGATGGAAGGCGTGCCGTGGCGACGGGCGCCTTTGCCGAAGCCACCGGCGGCAGCGCCATCGCGATGGGGAATGGCGCCAACGCCACTGGCGATTTCACCACGGCGACGGGCGCACTTGCCCATGCCAATGGCAACAACGCCACGGCGACGGGTTTCCGCGCCACCGCCAATGGCTCAGATGCTACGGCCATGGGCGCGAATGCCAGCGCAATGGGCGAGACGGCGGTCGCCATGGGCAGCGATGCGAGTGCCTTAGGCGCTGACTCGATCGCGGTCGGCGATCGCGCGATGGCGGCGGGAGCGGGCGACGTCGCGGTCGGACAAGGCGCGCAAGTCTTGGCCGATCAGGGCAGCGCTTACGGCGCCGGCGCCGTGGTGGGGGCAGGCCATACCAATGCGGCGGCGTTCGGTGCCGGCGCCATGACCACGCGCGCCAATCAGCAAGTGTTCGGCACCGCGGAGAACACTTACACCATGGCCGGCATCGCTTCGAATGCGAGCAGGACCGCGCAAGGGACGCCGAGCTATCTCGTCACCTCGAACGCAGGCGGCGATCTTGCCGCCTACACGCCGGGGCAGCTTGGGCTCGCCACGACAGGCGACGTCTCGGGCCTGCAAAGCAATCTGCAAGGGCAGATCAACGGACTGGGGCGGCGCGACACCCAACTGACCGAGGGGATCGCCGCAGTGGTGGCGCTGTCACAGGCCATGCTTCTTCCGGGCGAGAAGTTTGCCATGCGCGCCGGCTGGGGCGGTTATGACGACGCCAATGCGATCGGCCTGTCCGCCTCAGGCATCGTGGCCACGAATCTCGTGAGCGCGGGCCGCGGCACCCTCGTCCTCGACGGCGGGGTCGGGTTCGGCACCGGCGAAGGCGAGGTGGTGGGGCGCGGCGGGGTCAGGCTCGGCTGGTAACGCGCCGCTTCGAGGCCTGCCGCGTCGCCCGGGGCTCCTGGCCCCGGCGCGCCCGGACCTCTGGATTCCGGCTTGCGCCGGAATGACGCGAGAGGACCAAGCCTCCGGCGAACGCCGGTATCCAGCGCCGTGCCTGCTCTTGACTTATTCCGGCTTCACAACCTTGAGAGCGAACGGCTTGAGCTTGTCGTTGTCTTTCAGGAAATCGGTGACCCCCTTCAGGCCTTCGAGCGTGGCGGAGGAATAGAGGCCCGTCGTACAGGTCGACGCCGTAAAAGCGTCGGTCACCATCACGTAAGGACCTTTGCCCTTGGCGATATTGCAAGAGCACACGGCTTTCGCCGGATCGTTCTTGTCGACGATGCACGGCCGATCGTAGCACCAGGCCCACGGCCGGTCGTTGGTGCACACCGCATAGCTCTTGATCGGGGAGTAGCGCGATACGATTTGCTTGCCCTCTTCGCTATCGACGGGGTCGTGGCAAGGCGTGCTCCCGGCCGAGTAGCCGGTCTTCACCTGGCAATCGCAGAACACCGTCTCCTGCCCCTCCTCGATCGGCGTGCACTGCGCGGTGGTGCAAAGCGCATAGGTGCTCTCACAGACGATGTAGTCGCTGTTGGCGTCTTCGCTGCAGCCGGCGAGCGCGCCTGCGCCGAAGGCAAGACCGGCGAGCGTGAAAAATGTCTTCCACATCCGACGCCTCCATTGCGGGCGCGTCCGCGACGCCCCTTGCCGCTCGCGGGCGGACGCCTCGGTCGAGGCATCCGCCACGAGGGAAGGCTGAAAACCCGCGGGCGTTAGCCTTCGACCTCGAAGGTGATCTTGCAGGTCACCCGGTAGCGCTTGATCTTGCCGCCTTCGACCGTCGCGGCGTGGTCCTTGATCCATACCGAGCGGATGTTTTTCACGGTTTTGGAGGCCTCCTCGACGGCTTCCTGGGCGGCCCCCTCCCAGCCCTTGCCGGAATCGCCCATAATCTCGATGACTTTCAATACGGACATAGTTCGCTCCTTCTTGGTTTTTGTGCGGGTTTGAAGTGTTCTCGATGCTGAGTATGGCAGTAGTTTGGAGACAACGCCTACGGTTACCGCAGGTTGCGTCTCATCATCGCTCGCGAGGCGCCGGATGAGGCGGATCGGAGTCTGGCTGATCGTGCTTTATGGACTCGTCTCGGCGCTCGCGCTGGCCGCGATACCGCTGAGCGCGGCGGGGTGGATCGCGCCCGATCCGCTCTCCGCCATTCCCGCCTTACTGCTCGGCCTGCCGTGGAGCGTCCTGCTGCCGCAGCTCTTGGACACGCAATCCGTGACGGTGAATTTCGTCCTGCTCGCTCTGGCGATGGCGATCAATGCCGCGCTTGTCTGGCTCCTGGTCAGAGCCGTGCGGCGATGGCGGCGCGCATAACGGGCGCGCCGCGCTCCGCGCGCGCGCGTTCGCCGGACTATTTCGCCGTCATGTTGCGGATCACGCCGGCAATCACCATGAGGATCGCGCCGCCGACCGCGCCGCTGGCAATGCTGCCGACCCAGCCTTCGATCATCTGCCCGGCCATGGTGCCGATCAGCTGGCCGGCGATGCCGCCGCCGACCGCGCCGGCGATCGCATTGCCGACGGCGCCGAGCGAATATTGCTTGGCCGCGGCGCCTGCGGCGCTGCCGCCGACCGCGCCGGACACGAGTTGCACGATAAGAGCTGTCAGATCCATGGCCTGCCCTCCCCAATTGATTCTATGGCTGATGATACGGCGAGCCCGGCACCGGCACCACAGAAACCGCGCGCCCCCGAAGCCCTCAAGAATGCGGCTCGAACTCTGGCTTACTGCGCCTTATGCGGGCATTTGCCTGTCCGCTGCGCCCGGAAATTATCCTCGTGCCGACAGGGCAATCAGAATCCCCATCGCGATCATGCACATCGCTTGCACAAAGAAGAAGGCGAACCGGATGGCGGCGACGGTATTGGTCTGTTCCATCAGCAAATGGATCGAGCTCTGGCAGATCCTTGCGGCGAGGATCGTGATGGCCAATCCGTCCATGATGGGACCGCCGGCACGCGCGGCAAGCAGGGCGACGACGATCGCCGCATAGACTGGAAGGTTCTCCACGCAATTGAGGTGCGCGCGAACGGCCCTGCGATACCAATCGCTCCCTTGCTGTTCGTCGGCGCGCCACTCGGAAATCTCCGCGCGGCCGGTGAAAATGCGGCTCCAGCGATAAACCCCGACCGTCGTGAAGAGAATGAGCAAGGTCCAAGCGGCGAAGCCGAGCAAGACCCAAACCGGAATGGGCATGGAAACCTCCTGTCATAGACGAATGGGGTGCGCCTCGGTGCAGCATGCGCGCGAGGATAAAGCGGGGGCGGGCTGGAACGTCAATCCCATCTCAACCCCTCCGTGTCTCGTTCGTTTGCGCGGGACAAGTTGCGCCACATTTGGACGGTAAGCGGGTTTCATCAGCCTAAAGACAATTCCTACAGCAATACGGGGTTCAGCTTATGCGCCATGCCATTCTTCTTGCGCCGCTTGCGATCGCGGCCCTCATCGCCGCCAGCGCTTCGCACGCGTTCGCCGCCGACGAGATCCGCAGCGAACGCGTGCAGTTCAAGCCGGGTACCAGCAGCGCCACGGTCAAAGGCAAGATCAAGGGCTACGAGGTTGTGGACTACGTGCTCGAGGCGGCGAAAGGCCAGCAGATGAACGTCAGCCTGGCGACCGACAACACCGCGAGCTATTTCAACATCCTGGCGCCGGGCTCGACCGGCGCGGCGATGTTCATCGGCTCGACCAAAGGCAACCAGTTCGAAGGCACGCTGCCGGCGGGCGGCGATTACAAGATCCGCGTCTATATGATGCGCAGCGCCGCGCGCCGGAACGAGGTGGCGAATTACCGGCTCGAGATGATCGTCACCGGCGCGGCCGAGAGCGGCGCGAGCCCGGCGAAAGACACAGCGAACGGCTCGCCCTCGAAGGGCTCGCCGTCGAAAGACGAGCAGGCCTGCCTGCAAGCGGTGTCGACCACGACCAACAATGGCGACGTGACCCTGCTCGGCACCGAGACATCGGAAGCGAACACGGTGGTGACGGTCGGTGTCGGTCCGCAGCGCGCGCCGTGGCGCTGCCTCGTGTCGAGCGGCGTGGTCGCCGAAGTGATGTCGATGACCGACGAGGGCCGGCTTTAAGCGCTTCGGCGCAGCGGGACAACGCGACCAGCCTCGCGCGGAGCGGTTTCTTCGTCTGATTGAAAGAGGATTATATATCTACCAAAGATTGTAGCGATAGCTTTTGGTAGGACTCTTTGCCACAAAATCCACAGCCAAGGATGGACACTGAGTTCGCCGAGAAATGGGGGTATTAGCCTCCCGCACTCTCGGCGAACTCATTTGGCATCACTGTAAGCTTCTGGAAAGGTAGCCCTCAGTGACCCGTTCCTGCACTATCCGCTGATTTCCTGACAGCGCTTACACTTAGGGTAACCACCGGTGCCGGATTTGCGGTACCGATCTTCTATATTATTACCTTCGGTGCAGGTGGTCTCGTCGTGATGGACCTTGTGGTCATCAGGACGAGTAGAATGCCAAGGGGTGGTTTTTGCCATGTCAAGTATCCTCAATTGTGAGAGGCCGGGCTTGACCAAGGCAGCAATCTCGATTCTAAATCGACTCGCCTAAAACGCCTGTCCCGCACCCGGCCTACCTGGAGCGGGGCTGAAACACGGAGCCGTCGGGCTATACCAGAGCCCGGCGGCTTTTTCGCGAATCAGCGTCAACTATGAATCCCTCAGACTTGCGCACCAGAGTCAAGATGTGCGGGACGGTTGTTAGCGAGTTATTAAACATCGGATTAGTCACCACAGGCTAACTCAACACGGTGGTGATGATCGGGGTCGGTCCGCAGCGCGCGCCGTGGCGCTGCCTCGTGTCGAAGGGCGTGGTTGCCGAAGTGATGTCGATGACCGACGAGGGCCGGCTCTAAGGCTCTGACAACGCGCGTGATTCATGCGCGCTGTGGCTGAAGCGCCACAGTCCACAACCAATTTTCGAGTCCGAATCATTTTAACGTGAGGATGACCCCAGGTTGTACTAAGAGAAGGCCCATTGCGGGGGGACTGGAAGGCGGGCGCTAGGCGGCGCCGCCTTCTTTATTCGGGCGCAGGCTTTTTGCGCCGCTTTTTTTGGGTTTGGCGCACGTCGCGCCGTTTTTTCGGGGGGTGTTAATGACACGCGGAAAACTTGCGACCGCGGCTTCGGCCGCGGCCTTACCCTTTGGCGCGCCTGCGTCTGGAGGGACACGACAGCATCGGGCCAATCAGCATCGCACCGGCCAGCATCTTTTGCTGTCGGCCAGCGTTCTCGCGCTGAGTGTTGCCATGTGCACCGTGCCGTCGGGCCGCGCCCACGCGACGCAGGCCGCGTGCGGCAATCCGGACAACGGCGACTTCAATACTTTCAATGTCGTCGGCTCGGGCAGCGGGGCCTTCGCGGTATTCTGCGGCGATGGGGCCGTCGCCAATGGCACCTCTGCCACGGCGGTAGGCCACCGCGCCAACGCCACCGGCGACTTCGCCCTCGCGGTAGGCCCGAACGCCCGTGCCAACGGTTTCGGCGTCACGGCGGTCGGCTTGCAGACCGTCGCCAACGGCGGCCAAGCCACGGCGCTAGGTTCCCACGCCACTGCGATCGGCAACGACGCCACGGCGTTGGGCTCCAGCGCCAACGCCATCGGCGCCAATGCCGTTGCCATCGGCCACGCCGCCAACGCCACCGGCAACTCCGCCACGGCGACCGGCGATTTCGCCCGTGCCAATGGCGGCTTCGCCACGGCGACCGGCGTAGGCGCCTTCGCCAACGGCTCAGGCGCGACGGCGGCCGGCCGTTCTGCCTTTGCCAACGGACGCAGCGCCACGGCGACCGGCGAACAAGCCGGCGCCAACGGCTTTGCCGCTACCGCGACGGGCTTCTCTGCCCGCGCCAATGGCGCCAATGCCACGGCGACCGGCGATGACGCCACCGCCGAAGGCACGAGCGCCACGGCGACGGGCAGTAAGGCCAACGCCATCGGCACGTTCGCCACGGCGACGGGCGCAAACGCCGACGCCAACGGCCACCAAGCCACCGCGACGGGCGGATCGGCCAATGCCAATGGCGGCTTCGCGACTGCGACGGGAACCCTTTCGAAAGCCAATGGCGAAAGCGCCACGGCCACCGGCCATTTGACCTTGGCCAACGGTGCGTGGGCCACGGCGACAGGCAACCTTGCCAACGCCAATGGCGCCGAGGCCACGGCGACAGGCAACCTTGCCAAAGCCAACGGCGCCAGTGCCACGGCGACGGGCACAAATACCAGCGCCAATGGCGGCACCGCCACGGCGACAGGCACGTTCGCCAACGCCAATGGGGACGGCGCCACGGCCACAGGCGTCAATACCAACGCCAACGGCTTCCAAGCCACGGCGACGGGCGCAAATGCGCTCGCGCGTGGCGCCGGCGCCACGGCGACCGGCGAGGACGCTAACGCCACCGGAGGCGGCGCCACGGCGACCGGCAGCCGGGCCAGAGCTATCGGCGTCACCGCCACGGCGGCCGGCAACGATTCGTTCGCCAACGGCGCCGAGGCCACGGCGACGGGCGTCCACGCCACCGCGAACGGCGCCAACGCCACGGCAACCGGGGCGAATGCATTCGCCAACGGCCAATTCGCGACCGCGACCGGCGACCGCGCCAGTGCTCAAGGCGCCAATGCAACGGCGACGGGCGTCAACACCAATGCGCAAGGCGCAAACGCCACGGCGACGGGCGCCTCTGCCCGCGCCGCCGGCGCAAATGCTACGGCGACCGGCCACGCCGCCAACGCCAGCGGCCTCTTCGCCACGGCGGCGGGCGCAAATGCCACGGCCAACGGCAATGCCGCCACGGCGACCGGCGCATTCGCCAAGGCCAACGGCACTCTTGCCACGGCGATGGGCGTCTCTGCCAATGCGACCGGCGACGGTGCCACGGCGACGGGCGCAAACACCAACGCCATTGGCTCGGGGGCCACCGCGACGGGCCTCCAGGCCGCCGCCAGAGGTGACTCAGCGACAGCGACGGGCCGCAACGCCAACGCTCAAGGCGCCACCGCCACGGCAACGGGTTCCGGTGCCGGCGCCAACGGCGACACGGCCACGGCGACCGGCGCATTCGCCAATGCTAACGGCTCAGGTGCGACCGCCAGCGGCGCCAACGCCAAGGCGGCGATGAACAACAGCACCGCGGTCGGCAGCGGCGCCAATGCGTCGGCCGAAAATTCCATGGCGCTCGGCGCGGGCGCTCAAGCCAGCTTGGCGAACGAAGTGGCGATCGGCACCGGCGACAACACCTATACGCTGGCCGGCGTCACGTCGGCGGAGAGCTTGAACCGGCAAGACGCCAATACGGTCAGCTTCGTCACCACCGATGCGGCGGGCCATCTCGCCGCCTCGAGTTTCGTGGTTCCAGGCGATCCTACCTTCTGCGGGGAGCCCGAATCGGGCGCGTTCCAATGCGGCACCGGTGCGGATGCGAGCGGCGTCAATGCGACCGCTGTCGGCCAGAACGCCAAAGCCACCCAGGCCAACGCCACCGCCTTCGGCCACGGCGCCAACGCCAATGGCGACGGCGCCACGGCGACGGGTTATGAGGCCTTTGCCAACGGCGGCAACGCCACGGCCACGGGCAGCACCGCAAATGCCAACGGTGTCTTCGCCACGGCCACGGGCGGAAACGCCACTGCCAGTGGCGACGCCGCTACGGCGACGGGGTTCTCAGCCGCGGCCACTGGGGTCAGGGCCACGGCGAGCGGCTATCTTGCAAATGCCGACGGCGACAATGCCACGGCGACGGGTCAAAGGGCCAAAGCCAATGGCGGTAACGCCACGGCGACGGGCACATCGGCCCACGCCAACGGCGGCAATGCCACGGCGACGGGCGCCGCTGCCACCGCCAACGGTGTCTTAGCCACGGCGACCGGCTACCTGGCCACCGCTAACGGTCAAAGCGCCGTAGCGACAGGTGTTGTGGCCAACGCTAATGGCGCGAGCGCCGTAGCGACTGGCCGCGAGTCCTTCGCCAATGGCGCTGCGGCCACGGCAACTGGCCTAGCCGCCAAAGCCAACGGAGACTTGGCCACGGCGACCGGCGCATTCGCCAATGCCAACGGGTTTTTCGCCACCGCGACCGGTCATCGGGCCAACGCCGACGGCACCAATGCCACGGCGACGGGTGTGTTCGCCAACGCGCTTGGCACCGATGCGACGGCCACCGGCTCGTTGGCCAACGCCAATGGCACGGGCGCCACGGCGACAGGTCACCTCGCCAATGCCAATGGCGGCTCCGCCACGGCAACCGGCAAATTGGCCAACGCCCAGGGCGCCAATGCCACAGCGACAGGCACGCTTGCCAACGCCAACGGCGTTGCTGCCACGGCGACAGGCAACCAGGCGACCGCGAACGGCGCCCAGGCCACCGCCACTGGCGCTGTTTCGAATGCCAATGGCTTCTTCGCCACCGCAACCGGCACCGGAAGCAGCGCGAACGGCGAATCCGCCACGGCGACGGGCGCGAGCGCCAACGCGCAAGGTGCGGGCGCGACGGCAACGGGCCGCGTCGCCAAGGCCATCGGCGCCAATGCCACTGCAACGGGCAACCAGGCCAACGCGCAAGGCACCAATGCCACGGCAACCGGCAACCGGGCCAACGCGCAAGGCACTAATGCCACGGCGACGGGCACGCTCGCCAACGCCAATGGCGAATTCGCCACCGCGACCGGCGCAAATTCCAATGCGCAAGGGATGCGCGCCACAGCCACAGGCGTGAACGCCGCGGCGATGGGCGAAACCTCCGTCGCCATGGGCAGCAATGCGAGCGCCTTAGGCTCCAACTCGATCGCGGTTGGTGACGGTGCGATGGCGGCAGGTCCCGGCGACGTCGCGGTCGGCCAAGGCACGCAAGTGCTGGCTGATCAGGGAAGCGCTTACGGCGCCGGCGCTGTCGTGGGTGCAGGACACACCAATGCCGCCGCCTTCGGCGCGGGGGCCACGACCACGCGCGCCAATCAGCAAGTCTTCGGCACGGCGGAGAACACTTACACCATGGCCGGCATCGCGTCCGATGCGAGCAAGACCGCGCAAGGGACGCCGACCCATCTCGTGACTTCGAACAGCTCTGGCGATCTTGCCGCTTACACACCGGGCCAGCTCGGGCTGGCCACCCAAGGCGACCTCTCGAGTCTCGGGAGCGACCTCCAGGGGCAGATCAACGGATTGGGACGCCGCGACCGGCAATTGACCGAGGGACTCGCCGCCGTGGTGGCTTTGGCGCAGCCGATCCTGCGCTCAGGTCAGCATTTCGGCGTGACCGCCGGCTGGGGCGGTTATGACGGCGCCAACGCTCTAGGCTTCTCCGCCGCCGGCGTTCTCGCCGACAATCTGCTCGGCCCCGGCAGCGGCACGCTTGCGCTCTATGGCGGCATCGGCGTCGGCACCGACGAGGGCGAAGCCGCGGGCCGCGCCGGCATGTCGTTCGGCTGGTAGCGCAGCCGCTCGCCTAGAGGATCTTCCCCGGGTCGGCGGCGGACGGCCTGCCATTCCGCGCGCCCGCTTGCAGACGGACCGCTTGCCCGGGAATCCCCCCGTCAGTGACCGTGTCCTGTGTCCTGCGCGCCACAGTCCAACATGAACATTCCGATTCCGGGTCATTTTAATGTGAGGATGACCGCCGGTTGTACTATCAGAAGCTGTATTGCGGGGGCCGGAAGGCGGGCGCTAGGCAGCGTCGCTTTCTTTTCAGGCGCTAGGCAGCGCCGCTTTCTATTTTCGGCAGGGCGCGCGGTGCGCCCTTTTGTGGGGGGATAGCTATGTCACGCGCGAAATCTGTGACCGCGGCCGCCGCCGCGGCATTACCCTTTGGCACGCCTGCGTGCCGGACCGGACCGGACCAGCCCCGGACCAGTCAGCACCTTCTATTGTCGGCCAGCGCGCTGGCGCTCACCGTCGCCATGTGCGCCGTGCCGTCCACGCCCGCCCGCGCCGTGCAGGCGGCCTGTATTGATCCATCCATCTTCGGAGGGGGCCCCGTGGGCACGGGAAGCGGGTCCAACGCGGTGGCGAGGGGGCGAGCGCGGTCGGCCCGTTCGCCGTCGCGGTCGGCGAAGGTGCCAACGCCAACGGCGTCGCCGCCACGGCCATAGGCAGTCAAGCCAACGCGCAAGGGGCCAACGCCACGGCGACGGGCGACACGGCCATTGCCAATGGCGCCGGCGCCACGGCAACGGGCGCGAACGCCACCGCCAACGGCACAAACGCCACGG